>Ga0334884_1000344_pt1 | contig 88276 bp, 82 predicted proteins | sample GraSluR1_MG_7_FD_207215 | JGI IMG/M metagenome (GOLD analysis project Ga0334884, IMG submission 207215) | Sludge microbial communities from methane-producing bioreactor in Wageningen University, Netherlands - Granular Sludge_12_05 R1 | ecosystem: Engineered > Bioreactor > Anaerobic >... | reverse complement strand
ACCGGAACCTGCTGGAGTTCCTCGCCCCCCTGGCTGGCGGGCCGATGGACGTGACCCGGCTGGCCGGCAGCCTGAACCTGACCAAGGCCGCCGTGAGCAAGCGGGCGCCGCGGCTCGAGCAGGAGGGGTGGCTCACCGCGTCCGCGGATCCGGGACACGGCCGCAGGGTGGTGCTCACGCTCACTGCGCGGGGGCAGGAGTTCGTCCGAAAGGCCGGGGGGTCGCTCAACCAGCGGTTCCAGGCGCTCCTGGAGGAGGTCCTGATTGATCCGGACGACTTCCACGCCCAGCTGCGGACGCTCGTGGATGCGGTACGCGCGCTCGACGCCGACGCCGACGCCGACGCCGACGCCGACGCCCTGGCCGGGGTGCGGTCGTGACCACCCGGCGTCCGGGACGGCTCGGGGTCGTCCCCGCCGGGCTCAGTGCGGCAGCCGCCGTGCTCGCGACGACGACGAGCCTGTTCGGCCTGCTCTCCGCCTGGCCGTACGCCGCGGAGACGGCCAACTGGAGACTGCAGGCCTACGGGCAGGACCTCGGCAACTTCCTGGCCATCGTCGTGCTGGTGGCCGGCCTGCTCACCGCGCGACGGGGTTCGGTGCGCGGGGGCCAGGTCTGGGCCGGAGCGCTGGTGTACCTGGCCTACGCCTTCGTGATCTACGCGATGACCGTCCACTTCACCGCGCTCTTCCTCGCCTATGTCGCCGTGCTCGGGTTGTCGGTGTACAGCCTGGTCTTCGCGCTGCCGGGACGCCCGGAGCTGCGGCTGCCGCGGCGCCTGCGCCGCCTCGGCGCGGGGGTGCTCGGTGCCACGGCGGTGGCGTTCGCCCTCCTGTGGCTGTCGGCCATCCTCGGCGCGCTGGCGGCGGGTCGCCCGCCCGCCGACCTCGCCGAGGCGGGGCTGCCAGCGAATCCCGTGCACGTGATCGACCTCGCGCTCGTCCTGCCGGGCATGCTCATCGTTGCGGTCCGCTCCCGGCGCGGCGGTCTTGCAGCCGCCCTGCTGGCGCCGCTGCTGGTGTTCGCCGCGCTGATGGCGGCGAGCATCGTGGTGACACTGTTGCTCGGCGGCGCGCCGGCGGCGGTGGTGGCGGTGCTGGCCGCCGTCGCCCTGGTCAGCGCCGTCCTGGCCGGGCTGCTGCTGCGGGCCGGATCAGCCGAGCACCGAGCGGAGTTCGGCGAGGGCCTCGCGCTGCAGGTCGGCGAACTCGCGCTGCTCCGCGTCGGCGATCCAGCGGGTGAACGCGATGTGGAAGACGCTCAGCGTGACCTCAGCGGCGAGGATGGACCGGCCCTCGTCCGTGCCGCGGTCGGTGAACGCAGCGATCGTGGCGGCCTTCAGTGAGGCGAGCTTGAGCAACTCCCGCTCGCGCAGTGCCGGGTTCGCGCCCAGCACTGCGCTGCGCCGGCGAGCGAAAGCCTGCTGCTGCGGGGTGAAGTTCGCCGCGAGCGCGGTCAGTGCGGCGTCGACGAGCGCGGCGGTGTTGCTGCCGTCGGGAGCGGCGGCGATCCCCGCGACCAGGCTCTGTTCCAGGCGCTGCGAGCCGGCGAACAGCACCTCTCGCTTGTCCGCGAAGTAGCGGTAGAAGGTGCGTTCGGTGACGCCGGCGCGCTCCGCGATCCCGGCCACGGTGGCCTGCTCGTAGCCCTGCTCCTCGAACAGTTCCAGCGCGGCCGCACGCAATCGGTCGGCCGCTCCCGGTTGCCATCTGCTCATTGCCCCAGCATAAGTGATGGCAGATACTGACGTCGCGAGGTACTCTGATGTCAGAACCTGACATGAGAGAAGGTAGCCATGAACGTCTTCGTGACCGGGGCATCGGGCTGGATCGGCTCCGCCGTTGTGCCCGAACTGCTCACCGCCGGACATTCCGTCCGGGGTCTCGCCCGCTCCGAGCGCTCGGCGGCGGCGCTGCGCGCGGCGGGCGTAGAGCCCGTCGCGGGCGACCTCGACCAGCTCGACGTGCTGCGCACCGCAGCCGAGGCTGCGGACGCCGTGATCCACCTCGCCAACAAGCACGACTGGTCGGACCTGGCCGCGACGAACCGAGCCGAGCGAGCCGCCGTCCAGACCTTCTGCGATGCGCTGGAAGACTCCGGCAAGCCCTTCCTGTTGGCGTCCGGAACCGCGATCCCGGTCGGTCACACCCTCACCGAACTGGACGCCAACCCGGCATCGGGCCCGGATGCGCCGCGCGGCGGCACCGAGGCGCTCGCGATCGAATACGCCACCCGCGGCGTGCGCAGCGTCGCCCTGCGGTTCGCGCCCAGCGTCCACGGTGCGGGGGGAGACCACGGCTTCCTCGCGCTGCTCGTGCAGGCAGCTCGCGATCACGGTGCGGCCGGCTACGTCGGCGACGGCTCCAACCGCTGGACCGCCGTGAACCGCCTCGACGCCGCCGGCATGGTCGCGCTCGCGCTGGAGAAGGCCACACCCGGCTCGGCGGCGCACGCCGCCGCGGAGGTGCTGACCACCCGCCAGATCGCGGAGGCGATCGGTGCGACCCTGGGCGTGCCGACGGTCCCGGTCGCACCGGAAGCGGTGGCGGAGCACTTCGGCTGGCTCGGTCCCATCTTCGCGATGGACCTGCCCGCGTCCGCCGACCTCACCCGCGAGCGGCTCGGCTGGGTTCCGACCCACCCGACGCTCGCCGAGGACCTCGCCGCGGGCGCGTACACATCCTGATTCCATCGCCGCCTCCGCCCGGCTCGCGGGCCGTCGCAGGGCTCCTGTCGGCGGCCGGTGGGAGCATGGCCGTGTCATGAGTTCCTCGGCCCGCCACCGCACCCTCTGGCCGGCCCTCGCCCTCGCGGCCGTCGTGGCCCTGGTGATCGTGGCCGTGGTCTGGCTGTCCGGGCGCGGCGGGACGGACACCTCCGGGCCCGGCAACACGCTGATGACCAGCACGGCGGTCGAGATCGAGGCCGCGCGGACCCAGCTCGACCAGTTGCCCGTGGCAGACCGGCCCCGGTCCTCCAGCGGCTACCGCCGGGACGCGTTCGGCGATGCGTGGACCGACACCGACGGCAACGGCTGCAACCAGCGTGACGACGTGCTGCTGCGTGACGTGGTGAAGTCCGAGCCGTACCGGGTCGGTCGGCAGGGCGGCTGCGACCACGACGTGCTCGCGGGCACCTGGATCGACCCGTACACGGGGGAGTCGATCGCGCTGACCGACGCCAAGCAGGGATCGCAGGCAGAGAAGGTGCAGATCGACCACATCGTGCCGCTCAGCGTCGCCTGGCGCTACGGCGCGAACACGTGGACCGACGCCCGGCGCCTGGCGTTCGCCAACGACCTGCGCGAACTGGTCGCATCGGGCGGGGCGTCCAACCAGTCGAAGGGCGGTTCGGACGCCTCACAGTGGCAGCCGGTGCGGGCTGCCCGGTGCGGCTACGCGGTCCGCTACGTCGCGGTGAAGTCGGCCTACGCCCTGCCCACCGACGCCACCGAGAAGCGCGCCCTGCAGGACATGCTCGCCACCTGCCCGTGAGCGGTCACGGGTCGGGCCTCAGCGCCGGGCGCGCAGGGCCCGGACGGCGGGCGGCACGAGCGCGACCAGCCAGACCAGCCCGATCAGGACGCCGAAGCCGAGCACGTAGTCGCGGTCGAGCAGGGACGGGTTGTCCGGACGCCGGCCCAGTCCGCTGAGGAACGGCGCGGCGACGAGCACGAGCAGCAGGTTGACCAGCGCGGCCGACTCCACGGCCCGACGCCACGCCGCGGGGATCACCCGGCCCAGGCCGATCGCTGTGACCACCACGACCGGGACCGCGAGCAGGTCCACGACCAGCGGACCGCCCGCCCACCAGGTCAGGAACCCCACCGGGCCGGGGTTGTCGTGCAGCACCTGTTCGAGCACCAGCAGGCCGCCGTAGAGAACGGTCAGCGCGCCGGCGGCGGCCAGGATCAGGCGTGCCCGGCCGGCCGTGCGCAGGGCGTGGGTGACGTCGACGAACTGGGTGCCCAGCCAGGCCCGGGGTCTCGACAGGCCCGACCGGCCCCGGGGTGGGCGCGACGTGTCGGGCGACGGGCTCGATCCGGAGTCGTTGGTCATCGCTGCACCTCGATCCTGTTCACCCATTTCGTCTGCAGCGCCCCGGGGCGGTTCGGCGCGATCAGCCGCAGCGGGTAGCCGTGGTCGGGCGCGAGGGCGTCCCCGTTCACCCGCAGCGCGAGCAGCGTCTGGGGGTCGCCGAGGGTGCCCGGCCCGACCGTGCTGCGGCCGTAGCCGCCCCGGTCGGGGGAGGACACCACCACGAGGCTGACCGCGCCCGGGGCGTCGATGAGGTCGGCCAGGCGCACGCCCTCCCAGCGAGCCCACGCGTTCCAGCCCTCCACGCACGCGATCGGCAGGTACGCCTCGCGCTGGGGGAGGGCGGCCATCTGGGCGAGCGTGAAGCTCTGCGTCCGGTCGCCGTCGACCACCTCGAGGCTCCAACCGTCCGTCGCGGTGACGCCCGCGGCGGCCGCGCTCCGGTTCACCGGCACCCCCTGCGGCCCGTCCCCGGACCGCTGCGACAGCACCCCCAGCGGACGCAGGAACGGCAGCTTGTCCCCGGCCGTCGCCATCGCCGCGAGCAGGGACGCAACGCCCGCCAGCCCCAGCACCTGTCGCCGGCCCAGGCCCGAGGAGACCGGCTCCGCGTCCGGGCGCCCCAGCTCACGGCGCACCACAGGGAGCTGCACCGCCACGTGCACCGCGATCGCGCCGATCGCGAGCCACGCCACCGCGTAGTGCACGGGCGGGAAGTAGAAGCCGAAGGCGTACACCTCGGCCACGTTCAGCAGGCCGGTGACCAGCTCGAAGACCGCGGACGCCACGAGCACCAGCACCGAGGCGCGTTCGGCCATCCGCAGCACCCCGCCGATCAGCGGACGCTTCCAGAACCGCGGCGCCACCGACCACAGCTTCACCGCCAGCAGCGGGATCGACGCGATGCCGCTGGTCACGTGCAGCCCCTGGCTGAGTGCGTATCCCCAGGCGGGTTGTGACGGCAGCAGCGTCGAGTGCTGGTGCAGGTGGCTGATCAGGCCGGTGAGGAAGCACAGCGTGAAGCTCAGGCCCAGGGCGGTGCCGACCCGCGCGCTCAGCCACGCCCCGCGCGCCTGCCGCGGGTACCAGCCCGGACGCGGCAACTCAGGCACCGGGAACCTCCCAGCGTCGGGTCGTGCGCAGCTCAGCCTGCCAGCGGCGCGCGGCCCGCCAGACACCGGTCACCTCGAAGCCCGTGCAGGCGGCCAGCGGCTCGAGCGCAGCGACCGGCACGCGCGACCACGGGAACGGCTCGGAGGCCTGGCCTTCGGTGAACAGCCGGACCTGGTCGGTGCGGATGCTGTGGCCCTCGGCGGCGAGGTCGAGAACCACGCTGCCGCCGTCCGACAGCAGCCGGCGGCACCGGTCCAGCAGACGCACCGGGTCGCCGCCGATGCCGATGTTGCCGTCGGCCAGCAGGATGTGCCGCCAGTGACCCTCGCGAGGCAGTCGCTCGAACACGTCCCTGCGCAGTACGGACGCGCCGCGCGAGCGGGCCAGTTCCACCGCCGCAGGACTGATGTCGATGCCCAGTGCGGGGCGTCCGCGGCTGGTCAGCGCAACGGTCAGCCGACCCGGGCCGCAGCCGACGTCGAGGGTGGGGCCGTCACAGCGCTCCAGCAGCGCCCTGTCTCCGGGCATCTCCTCGCGCCGCCAGTGCCGGACCGGCACTTCGTGGCGCAGCGTGCCGATCTCGGCCCACAGCCGGTCGCCGCCCAGGCAGAGACCGTACAGGTCCATGGCCGCGGTCACCGGACCGGCTCCGGCTCGGGCAGCAGGACCCGGGCGAGCCGGGCGAACCGGCCATCGCCGGACGCGGCGAGCACCACGTCGGCGAGCGTGTCCACGTCGGTGAGCGCGGGGGCGAGTTCGACCCGGTGGCACTCGGCCCGAAGCGCGGCGAGCGTATCCGCGCCGGTGGTCGCCAGTGACATCGGCACTCCGGCCAGGCAGCGCGCGGCTCCCGCCCGGCGCAGGCCGAGCACCCACCAGCCGCCGTCGGTGGCCGGGCCGAGCACGGCGTCCGCTCCGTCGGGTGAACTGATCCGCTCCGACAACCTGACCAGTTGGTCCGCGGTCACCTGCGGAGTGTCCATGCCCACCTGCACGCAGCCGCCGAAGGCCCCGGCAGCGTCGGCGTGCGCGTGCACGAGCCGCTCGGCCAGGCCCGTCCCGCGCTGGGGAATCACGCGCAGCCCGCGGAGTCGCTCGGCCAGCGCGTCCCGGGCGACCGCGGACCGAATCTCCCCGGCCAGCGCGACCACGACGCGTCCGCCCGTGGTGGCGGCGGCGAGCGTGCAGGCGTCCAGCGTGTCCAGCAGGGCAGCCGCGGCGAGCGCCGCGGCCTGGTGCGGTGTGAACGGGCCGATCAGCCGCGTCTTCACCTGGCCCGGTACGGGCGCTTTCGCCACGACCAGCAGCACCGGGGGCCTCATGCCGGGCTCCCGCCCCGGGCGAGCAGCACCGTCGCGAAATCGTGCAGCGCGCGGGCGGTGCCCCGCAGGCTGCCGGTCACCTTCGAGCGCCCTCCCGTGCGCGGGTGGTAGGGCACGTCGAACTCGGTGACCCGCCAGCCGGCCGCGCGGGCTCGCAGCAGCGTCTCGAGCGGGTAGCCGAAGCGCCGGTCGGCTACGCCGAGCGCCAGCAGGGACTCGCGGCGCGCGACCCGCACGGGAGCGATGTCGTGCAGCGGGAGGCCAGAGTTCCACGCCAGCGTCGCGGCGAGCACCCGGTTTCCGAGTTGGGCGTGCCACGGCCAGGCGGCCGCGTTCACTGGACGCCGGCACCCGCACGCCAGGTCGGTGGTGCCGTCGCGGACGGCTGCCACCAGGGGGATGACATCGGCGGGGTCGATCGAGCCGTCCCCGTCCAGGACGGCGACGATGTCGGCGCTCGCCGCGGTCAGCCCCGCGTGTACCGCGGATCCGTAGCCGCGGCGGGGCTCGGTGACCACCCTCGCCCCGGCCGCGGCGGCGACGTGGCGGGTGCGGTCAGTCGAGCCGTTGTCGGCGACTACCACCCGCCACTCGGCCGGAACCCGGGCGAGCAGGGCGGGCAGCGACGCTTCCTCGTCGAGGCACGGCAGCACAAGTTCGACGCTCATGCAGCGAAGCTAGGGCGGCGCCTGCCGCGGTCGGCGGGCCGTGGGCTTACCGGCACCTTGCCGGGTCAGGCCAAGTCTTACCGAATCCTTTCGGCGAGCCCCGCGCCGGTGATCTGCCGGACGATCGGCCCTAGCCTCGGCCCGTGACCCGGCTGGAGACTGCTGCGCCACCGGTGACCCGGTTCGACCGCCTGGATGTGCTGCTTCCGGCGGGTGCGCTGGTGCTGGTGGTGCTCGCGCACGTCGTGGGCAGGGCGCTGGACGCGTCCGGGGTGATCCTGCTGCTGCCGTTCCCGCCGATCTACGCCACCTGGGCCCCGCACGTCGGGGCGGGCACGTTGCCGGCACTGGCCTGTGTCGGGCTGGCGATCTGGCTGCAGCGGAGCCGGCTGCCCTGGCGGCGGCTGCTGGTCGTCGCCTGGGCCGTGGGCCTGGGCTGGATCTTCTCGCTGGCGTCGATCGACGGCAACTGGGCCACCGAGATGCTCTCCCCGCACGAGTACCTGCACGACCTGCCGAAGATCGCCGACCCGTGGACGTTCCTGCGCACCTTCACCGACTTCATCGTCGGCGTCCACGGTGCCTGGACCACGCACGTGTCGGTGCACCCGCCGCTGGCCACGCTGGTGTTCTGGGTGCTCGACCGGATCGGTCTGGGCGGCCCGGCGTGGGCGGGCCTGTTCTGCATGGTCGTCGGGTCGCTCGCGCTGCCCGCGCTGGCGGTGGCCGTCCGCGACCTCGGCTCGCCGCTGGTCGCCCGTCGGCTGCTGCCCTTCGGTGCGGTGTTCCCCGGCGCGGTCTGGATCGGGGTGTCCGGGGACGCCGTCTTCGCGGGCGTCTCGTGCGTGGCGCTGGCCCTGTGCGTGCGCGGCGCGCTCACCGGCCGCTGGTGGGTCTCCGCGCTCGGCGGCCTCGGCGCGGGGGCGATGGTGTACCTGTCCTACGGGCACGCGCTCTACCTGCTGGTGTTCGCGGTGGCGGCCTGGCTGAGCGCACGCCGGGTCGGTGCGTCCGGGGCGCTGCGCGCCACGCTGGTCAGCGTCGCGGGGATCGGCGTCGTGGTGGCGTTCTTCACCGCCGCGGGCTTCCGGTGGTGGGCGGCGCTGCCGAAGGTGAACGCGCGCTACTACGAGGGGATCGCCTCTGCACGCCCGTACAGCTACTTCGTCTGGGCGAACCTGGCCGCGCTGGTGGTGTGCGCGTCCCCGCTGGTCGTGCTGGCGCTGCGCTGGGCCGCCCAGCGGTGGCGCGAGCCTGCCGCACTGCTCGCGCTCGCCGGGCTGGCTGTGGTGCTGCTCGCCGACCTGAGCGGCTTGTCCAAGGCCGAGACCGAGCGGATCTGGCTCACCTTCGCGGCCACGATCTGGTGCGCGGCCGGACTGGCGCCGCGACGCTGGCGATTGCCGGGCCTGCTTGCCGCAGCGGGGTGGGCCCTTGCCGTGAACCACCTGCTGCTGACTGAATGGTGAACGAGGAGGTGGCATGAAGAGCGTCCTGGTCGTCGACGACGACCCGACCACCCGGGAGGTGCTGCAGCGCTACCTCACCCGGGCCGGGTTGAGCGTGCTCGAGGCGGCTGACGGGGTGACCGCGCTGGAGGTGTTCCGCACCGGCCAGCCCGACCTGGTCGTCCTCGACCTGATGCTGCCCGGCATGGACGGGCTCGACGTGTGCGACCGGCTGCGCCGGCACAGCCAGGTGCCGATCATGATGCTCACCGCGCTGGGCAGCGAGTCCGACCGGGTGGTGGGGCTCGAGCAGGGCGCCGACGACTACGTCGTGAAGCCGTTCTCACCGCGCGAGGTGACCCTGCGCGTCCAGAAGCTGCTCGAGCGCGCGCTGCCGCCCGGCCTGGGCCAACGCACTCTCAGGGACGACAACCTGGTGGTGGACGAGCGCTCCCGGACCGCGACCGTGGACGGGCTGGACCTCGACCTGACCACCCGCGAGTTCGACCTGCTGGCCTTCCTGCTGGCGAACCCGAACCAGGCGTTCAGCCGTCCCGAGCTGCTGGAGCGGGTCTGGGACTGGAAGTTCGGCGACGACTCCACCGTCACCGTCCACGTCCGCCGGCTGCGGGCGAAGATCGAGGTGAACCCGTCCCGGCCGTTACGGCTGCAGACCGTGTGGGGCGTGGGCTACCGCTACCAGCCGGTGAAGCCATGAGCACCACCGACCTGCTGCACATCGCGCCGTGGGCGGCGCTGAGCTGTCTGGTCTCGATCAGCCTGCTGTGGCTGTTGCTTCAGGTGTTGAAGGACCGCCCCTTCTGGTCGCTGGCCGTGCTCGTCGCCGTCCCGCTGCTCAGCGCGCTGGGGTTCGTGGTCGCGATCAGCGGCTTCATGTTCACCCCGCAGCTGGGCTGGACGCTGGTCACCTGCCTGCTGATCGGGGTGATGCTGGGACCGGGCACGGTGTGGATCGGGCAGCAGTTCGCCCGCCGCGTGCTCGAGGTGGAGACCCGGCGGGCGGAGGAGCGCGCACGCGACCAGGTGCGGCGCGAGCTGGTCGCCTGGGTGAGCCACGACCTGCGGACGCCGCTGGCCGGCATCCGGGCGATGGCGGAGGCGCTGGAGGACGAGGTGGTCAGCGAACCGGCCGACGTCAGCGAGTACGGAGCCAGGATCTCGAGGGAGACCGCGCGGCTGGGCGGGATGGTGGACGACCTGTTCGAACTCTCCCTGATCAACAGCGGTGCGCTGCACCTGGTGCCGGAGCCACTGCCGCTGGACGCGCTGGCCCGCGAGGCTGCGACCGGTCTGGGGCCGCTGGCCACCGCGCGGCAGGTTGGCCTGGAGGTGCGGGTGGACCCGCTGGTGTGCCAGGGCAGCGGCAAGGAGGTCGAGCGGGTGGTGCACAACCTGCTGATCAACGCGGTACGGCACACGAGCGCGGGAGAGACCGTGTCGGTGACCGGCGGCAGGGACGGCGACTCGGTGTGGCTGTCGGTGACCGACGGCTGCGGCGGCATTCCCGCCTCCGACCTGCCCAGGGTCTTCGACGTGGGGTTCCGCGGCACGGCGGCACGCTCGCCCGAGGCCGAGCCGCTGGGTGCAGGGGCCGGCCTGGGCCTGGCGATCGCCCGCGGCCTGATCACCGCCCAGTCCGGGGAGTTGCACGTCCACAACGTCCCCGGTGGCTGTTGCTTCCGGCTGAGCCTTCCCGCCGCCTGAACCCGGATCTGCCGGGCGACTATTGATCGGAGCGCGATGTCACTGACACGGGTGCACAACCTGTCCATCTCCCTGGACGGCTTCGCCACGGGGGAGCCGCAGTCGGCCGAGGCCCCGTTCGGGCACGCGGGGCAGCGGCTGCACGAGTGGATGTTCGCGACGCGCTTCTGGGATGCGGGCGGATCGACCGGGATCGACGACGTGTTCGCCGAGCGGCACAGCGTCGGCATCGGCGCCGAGATCATGGGCGCGAACAAGTTCGGTCCGCCGGGCTGGCAGGACGATCCGGACTGGAGGGGCTGGTGGGGCGTCGACCCGCCGTTCCACACCCCGACCTTCGTGCTCACCCACCGGCCCCGGCCGGCCATCGTGATGGAGGGCGGCACCACGTTCCACTTCCTGGACGCGACGGTGCAGGAGGCGCTGGAGACCGCCCGGGCGGCGGCCGGCGGCCTGGACGTCCGGGTCGGCGGAGGCCCGAGCGTGGTGCGGGACTTCCTCGCCGCCGGGTTGATCGACCAGATGCACCTCGTCCAGGTGCCGATCGTGCTCGGCCGCGGCGTCCGGCTCTGGGACGGACTGGAAGGCCTCGAGAGGGACTACGACATCGAGGCCGTCTCCTCGCCCAGCGGCGTCACGCACCTCACGTTCACGCGGAAGACCGTCCCGCGGGCGAGCCGTCCCGAGGAGGACCTGCCGTGAGCTGGCTGCCCGCAGGATTCGTCCATCCCGCCCGGGTGCCGGTCGGGCCCGACCACCACCTGCGCCCGATCCGCGGCTCCGACGCCGAGCAGGACCTGCCCGCCGTGATGGGCTCCCGGCCCCGGCTCTGGTCGATCTACGGCGAAGCGTGGGGCTGGCCGCCGGTGGCGATGACGCTCGAGCAGGATCGCGAGGACCTGCTCCACCACGAGCGTGAGATCGAAGCGCACGAGTCCTTCAACTACGCCCTGTTCGACGAGCCGGAGACCGAGCTGATCGGGTGCGTCTACATCGACCCTCCCGAGAAGACCGGAGCCGACGCGGAAGCGTCCTGGTGGGTGCGCGAGGAGTACGTCGGCAGCCGGGTCGAGGCACTGCTGGACGACCTGGTTCCCCGATGGCTGAACGAGGACTGGCCGTTCCGGGCCGTACGGCTGATCGGCCGCGACCTCACCTGGCGGGAGTGGATGGACCTGCCCCGGATCGAGTCCTGAGCGGGTTCCGGCTCATCGAGGACCACCGCGCCGCCGGTGCTGCCCGTCTGGTGTCCGGCCGCGGGGATGGGTGGCCGGCACGGGCACGAACCGGGACGTGAGACTGCTCGCAACGACCGGCCGGGACCGGGCGCCGGGGCCGTCCGTGCTCACTTCGCGCAGGACGCCGGCCGGGACGAGCGCGAGCCACCAGGCCAGTGCCAGCAGCATCCCGCCGAGCGCGTCGCTGGGCCGGTGCCAGCCGGCGAGGACGGTGGCGCCGGAGGCGATGGCCGCCAGCAGCATGATCGGGGGCGCGAGGCGTCGGGCGAGTCGCGGCGTCATGGCGGTGAGCAGCGCGAGTGCCAGCGCCGTCGCGATCGTGGAATGCCCGCTGGGGAACGATCCGCTGAGGATCACGGGCCCGCCGTGGACCTGCGCCCACCAGGCAGGGTTCAGGAGGTCCAGGGGGCTCGACAGCGGCGCCACCGGGTCTCCCTGCCGTCCCGGCAGCGCCACCTTGAGCACTTCGGCGGTGGCCACGGAGAGGAGCCCGGCGAGCATCGCGAGGGACGCGGCGGCGCCTCGATGCGACCGGACGGCAAGCACGATCACGCTCGCCGATCCGATCACCAGCAACGGGATGATCAGGGTCTGCATCGCGTCGCCGACCGGGTCGGACAGGCCCGGGATATGGGAGACGGCCCCGAGTACGCCCGCGTCCAGAGCGAGCCCGGCCGGGGTCCACACCGCGAGCAGATAGACCAGGGCACCGATCGCTGCGACCAGCGCCGCGGGGCCCACGCCTGACTTCCGACGACTCGTCGTCATGGGGCAACGGTGCGTCGAAGGACTCTCCAGGCCCTGAGTACCGGCTGTGGATCCGCTGTGCGGATACGCGTTTCTACGGTGCTGCGGCGGGCTCGTCCGGTCGTGGCCGTGGACGGCTCAGTTGCGCATCCCGGCGCTGGCGAACTCCCGGACGCCGACGTCGAACGGCACCAGGGCTGCGAAGCCGAGTTCGTCCCGGATCCGGCGGGGGTCGGCCACCACGTGGCGGACGTCGCCGGGGCGGCCGCCGCCGACCACGACCGGGGACGGGCCGTGGCAGGCCCGGGACAACTCTGCGGCGAGCTCGCCGACGCTGCGTGGGTGGCCGGAGGCGACGTTGTACGCGCGGTGTCCCGGTTCTCCGTCGGCCTCAAGGGCCAGCACGTTCGCGCGGGCGACGTCGGCGACGTGGATGAAGTCACGCATCTGGCGGCCGTCCTCGTACACCCTCGGCGGGTCCCCGGCGGCGAGCGCGGAGCGGAAGATGCTGGCCACCCCGGCGTAGGGGGTGTCTCGTGGCATGCCGGGCCCGTACACGTTGTGGTAGCGCAGGCTGACCCCGCGTCCGCCGGCCTGCTCGACCCAGGCCACGGCGAGGTGCTCCTGGGCGAGCTTCGTCGCGGCATAGGCGTTGCGGGGGTCGGGCGTGGCGTCCTCGGGTACCAGGGCCCAATCGACCGGGGCGCCGCACTCGGGACATGGCGGGTCGAACCGCCCGTCCTCGAGGTCGGAGGCGGTGCGAGGCCGGGTCGTGACCACGCCGTGGCTCGGGCAGCTGTGCCGGCCGCCCCCGTAGACCACCATCGAGGAGGCCTGGACGAGCCGACCCACGCCGGCCCGGGTCATGGCCGACAGCAGCGCCGCGGTGCCGACCACGTTGTGCTGGGCGTAGTCGGGGGCGTCATGGACGGTCAGCCCGAGCCCGACCATCGCCGCCTGGTGGCACACCGCGTCCACGCCGTTGAGCAGGGACGCGAGCCCGCCCTCGTCCCGGACGTCCACGCGGTGCACGCCCTCGGGCAGCACCGAGGACTCGCCGTGTGCCCGATCGAGGAGCACGTCCAGCCCGACCACCTGGTGGCCGCGTTCGCGCAACTGCCGGACGATCTCGCTCCCGATGAACCCCGCAGCGCCGGTGACCAGAACTCGCATGCGCCCAGTCCACCGCGGCAGGCACGCGCAGGCGAGGGCCCAGGGCGATCGGAAAGAACTCGGTAAGGAGTGTCACCGGTCCCTGACCCCAGGGACGGTTCGCCTGTGGCCCACAGCGCCGGTGGACGAAAAGGGGACGGTTCTCGTTTTCGTCCACCATCACGGGTTGGGCGGGGTGGACGATAAGGGGACGGTTCTCGTTTTCGTCCACCACCAGGGGTTGTGGCGAGAGCTCTCGTGGACCGCAAGAGGAACCGTCCCCTTTTCGTCCAACGAGCGGGCCGGAACCTCGAGACCACAGAAATCCGACCAGCTCGATCAGGCGACTGCGAAGCTGGGCATCACCCGCTGCTGGGCGTGGGTGAGGCCCGGGGAATGGGCGAGGCGGAACCGTCCCTCCCGGTACGGTGTCCCGGCGTCGGCGAGGTCGATCGACCACCAGGCCGCGTCCAGGTCGTGCACGTGGCCCGGAGCCACCGCGGACGCGAGGGCTGCGGCTGCGGAGGTGCCGAGCTCGGATTCCATCATCGAGCCGACCATCACCTCCAGGTCGGCGGCGAAGGCTTCCTTCGCGATCTCGAGCCCCGCGTACAGGCCGCCGCACTTGGCCAGCTTGATGTTCACGATGTCGCCGGCGCCCGCGTCGATCGCCCGGTGCAGGTCATGGACGCCGAACACCGACTCGTCCAGGACGATCGGCACCCCGAACCGGCGCCGCAGCTCGGCGTGCCCGGCCAGGTCCCACGCGGGTAGCGGCTGCTCGAGGAACTCCAGCCCGACCCCGGCGGCGAGCATCGCCTCCACCGCGGCGGACGCCCCCGCGAGATCCCAGCCCTGGTTGGCGTCCAGCCGCACCGGGACGCCCGGCACCGCCGCATGGATCGCGATCACCCGGTCGATGTCGGACGGGTCCAGCCCGACCTTGATCTTGGCCCGGTCGAAGCCGGCCGACGCGAGCCGCTCCGGGCTCCACGCGCCGCCGTCGGCCGAGATCGTCACGTCGGTGCGTACCGAGTCCACTTGTCCGCCCAGGAAGGCGGACAAGGTCACTCCGGACGCGCGTGCCAGCAGGTCCACCACGGCGATCTCGCACGCGGCCCTGGCCCCGCCGTTGCCGACGACCGCGCGTTCCAGGAGGCGGACGGCCGAGTCGGGCTCGGCGCCGGCGGGATCGAAACCCACCAGCGCGTCGGCCAGCGGCCCGCGCACGCATGCCTCGATGCTCTCCAGTGATTCGCCGGTCACCCGCCACACCTGCGGTGCCTCGCCGTAGCCGCTGTGCCCGTCCGCGTCGGTGACCCGCACCACAACGCTGGACACCTGGCTGGTCCGTCGCAGCGCGGTGACGAACGGTGTGTGCAGGTCCCGCACCAGTCGGGCGGTCGCGACGGCGGTTATCCGTGACATCTGTTCCAGTGCTCCCAGGTGATCGCGCTGAGCCGGGCGACCAGGTCGGTGCCCGCGGCGGGGTCGAGGTTGTGGGTGGTGCAGACGGCCAGCACGTACGGCGGTGCGGACGTCGCACGCACCAGCGCCACGTCGTGGTTCACGCCCGGCACCCAGCCGCCCTTGCTCGCGCTCCAGGTGCCGGCCGGCAGGCCCGCAGGAATCATGCCGCGGTGCTGCTGGCGGGCGAGGATGGCGAGCGCGGCGTCAGCGTCTTCGTGGCCGAGCAGAGTCCCGTCCGCCAACCCGCCGATCAGGGCCGCCAACCCGGCCGCGGTCACCGTGTTGGTGATGCCGGCCGCCTGCGCCCCGGTGTCGCCGATCAGCCGGTCCAGCCGCAGCGACCGGTCCAGCCCTGCCGCAGCCAGGAAGCGCCGCACGCTGTCGAACCCGAGCCGTTCCACCAGCAGATCCATCGCGATGTTGCTCGACGTCGTGATCATCGCTCCGGCGAGCTGCATGAGGTCGACCTCGGTGCCGAGCCGCGCCCACGTCTCGTCGTCCTGGTCGTCGGACTGCAGCAACCGGAACGACCCTCCCGCTGCGCTCTCGAAGTCGTCGTGCACCACCACGCTCCCGGACGCAGCCGGCAGGCCGGCCGAACGGTCGGCGAGCAGCGCGCACAGCACCGCCGACTTGACCGTGCTGGCGGCGTAGTGGGGCAGGTCGGGATCACGGGTCACCGGCTCACCGGACGGTGGTGCCAGCACGAGCGAGAAGGTTCCGACGCGCCCGTCGAGTTCGGCATCCCACGCGCGGCGGAGGTCCTCGGCGAAGGTGTTCGGCACAATCACACAACATACGCACAACCGGGCAGTGCGAGGAGTACCGTCCGGTTCAGGAACCCCAGAGGTGAGGCGCCCATGTCCGGTTTCACCCTTTCTGGCTGTGAACTCGGAGTGGCCACCGCTGCGACCCAGATCGAGGGTGGCGCCGCGGACACCACCTGGCATCGCTGGGCCGCGGCCGACCGCATCACCGACCACTCCACCCCGGCGCGGGCCGCCGATCACTGGAACCGGGTCGAGCAGGACGTCGCCCTGCTCGGCGAGCTGGGCGTTCGGCACTACCGGATGGGTCTGGAGTGGGCGCGGATCGAACCGTTGCGCGGGCAGTTCGACCCGGCAGGGTTCGCTCACTACCGCGACGAGTTCACCCGGCTGCGTGATGCCGGCATTCGTCCGCTGGTCACTTTGCACCACTTCAGCGAGCCCGGCTGGTTCGCGGACGCCGGGGGTTGGCTCGCCCCGGATGCCGTGCCGACCTTCCTGCGTTTCGCCGAGGCCGTGGTGAGCGAGTTCGCCGACCTGGTCAGCGACTGGATCACGATCAACGAACCCACCGTCTACGCCAGCCACGCCTACCTGTGGGGGCTGTGGCCGCCGGGGGAGACGTCCGCCTACCGGCGCGCGCTCGCCGTCACACAGGCGCTGGTGGACGCGCACCTGGCCGCCTACCCGATGATTCACCGGCTGTGCCCGGACGCGAAGGTCGGCGTCGCGCACCACCTGCGGGTGTTCGGGCCGCGGAGCCCGCGCAACCCGCTGCACCGGGGCGCCTCCGCGCTGTCCCGCTACCTGTTCCAGGATGCGCTGGTCGAGGTGATGGCCACCGGGCGGAGCAGGCCTCCGCTGCGCCGGCCCAAGGCCGTGGTTCCGGGTCGCTACTACGACTTCCACGGGATCAACTACTACACGCGCAGCACCGTCGCCGGCCTGGCCGACGGGACGGCGGCGAACGTGCCGGTGAACGACCTCGGCTGGGAGGTGTACCCGCGCGGCATCGTCGAGCTGGCGCGGTGGATGCACGCCCGCTGGCCGGGCCCGATCTGGATCACGGAGAACGGCACGGCCGACGCGGCCGACGCCTTCCGTTCGCGCTACGTCTACGAGCACCTCGCCCAGATCGCCGCGTCCGACCTTCCGATCGAGCGCTACTACCACTGGTGCTTCACCGACAACTTCGAGTGGGCCGAGGGTGAGGGCGCGCGGTTCGGCCTGGTCGACCTCGATTTCGGGACGCAAGTGCGCACCGTCCGCGAGTCAGGCCGGTTCTACGCCGATATCATCGCGAACCACGGCGTGACCGACGCGGCGTACGACCGCTGGGTCGCCGGGCAGGAGTACCCAACCAACGGCGAGGACGGCTGATGACGACGGGTGAGCTGGTGGAGGTGATCCCGGGCAGCGCGCCCGGTGGTGCCGGTCCCGCATTCCACCTGCTCGGCGCGGGCATCAGCTACGTGGTCCGGGTGACCCGCTATGGCCATCTCGAGCAGGTGTACTTCGGACCCGCGCTCGGCCGCCTGGGCAGCCAGGATGACCTCGAGCCGCTGCTGGTCAAACAGGCGGGGGACTCCTCAGGGGTGAAGTACCACGAGGGCGACGACAGCTACTGCCTCGACTACGTCCCGCTGGACTGGTCGGGCTGGGGCAAGGGCGACTACCGGCTGCCGGCCGCGGAACTGAAGCACCCGGACGGCAGCTTCGTCACCGACTTCCGCTACACCGGCCACCACGTCCACGCGGGGACGGTGCCGTGTGAGGACGGCCTGCCCACCGCCCACGCGGAGCCGGGTCAGTGCGCGACGCTGGAGATTCAGCTCGTCGACGGCAATCTTCGTATCACCTTGTACTACACGATCTTCGCTGCGGCCAACACCGTCACCCGGCGGGCCGTGCTCGCCAACGAAGGCTTCGCCCCGGTGTCGATCCGCAAGCTGATGAGCCAGCAGGTCGATCTCCCCGACCGCGGGTTCGACCTGGTCACGTTCGACGGCGCCTGGATCACCGAGGCGCATCGGCACATCCGTCCGCTCGCCCCGGGGATCTACGTCAATTCATCGGTCACCGGCTTCTCCAGCAACCGGCACAATCCCGGTGTCCTGCTGGCCCGCAGGGGCACCGGCGAGGACCACGGCGAGGTCTACGGCTTCAACCTCGTGTACTCCGGCAACCACTACACGGCCGTCGAGCTGAGCCAACGCGACCAGGTGCGGGTGATGTCGGGGATCAACCCGGTCGGCTTCGAGTGGGACCTCGGACCGGGGGAGTGGTTCGAGACGCCGGAGGCGGTGCTCTCCTACTCCCGCGACGGCTACAACGGGCTGTCGGCGAACCTGCACGCCTTCGTCAGCGACCACATCGTGCGCGCCGAATGGGCCGGACGCGAGCGTCCGGTGCTGCTGAACAACTGGGAAGGCACCACCTTCGCCTTCGACCACCGCAAGGTGGTGGGCATGGCGCGGCAGGCGAAGTCGCTGGGGGCGGAGCTGTTCGTGCTGGACGACGGCTGGTTCGGCGCCCGCGACCACGACCGCGCCGGCCTCGGCGACTACACCGTGAATCCCCGGAAGCTGCCGAAGGGGCTGGAGGGCCTGGCTGCCGACGTCCGTGGGCTCGGGCTGGAGTTCGGGCTGTGGTTCGAGCCCGAGATGGTGAATCCCGACTCCGATCTGTACCGCGCGCACCCGGACTGGGCAATCCAGCTGCCCGGACGCGAACCTGCGATGGGGCGGCACCAGCTGATCCTCGACCTGACCAGGCCGGAGGTGCGCGACTACATCGTCAGCCAGGTCGGCGGAATCCTCGACCGGGTGCCGATCAGCTACGTGAAGTGGGACGCGAACCGCACCTTCACCGACGTCTGGTCGCGATCCTGCCCGGCGGGGGAGGTGCTGCACCGCTACATGCTGGGCCTCTACGAGGTGTTGGGCCGCATCTTCGAACCGCGTCCGCACATCCTGCTGGAGAGTTGCGCGTCCGGCGGCAACCGGTTCGACCTCGGCATGCTCTGCTTCTCGCCGCAGGTGTGGGCCTCGGACTGCACGGATCCGATCGAGCGGCTCGACATCCAGCTCGGCCTGTCATACCTGTACCCGCAGTCCACGATGGGGGCGCACGTCACGGCGTCCCCATCGGAGCAGACGCTGCGGGCGACCCCGCTGTCCACGCGGTTCAACGTCGCAGCGCTCGGCCTGCTCGGCTACGAGCTCGACCCGTCCGAGTTGACCACGGCGGAGAAGAAGGAGATCCGCGCTCAGATCGCGTTCTACAAGGACCATCGCCGCACCTGCCAGTTCGGGCGGCTTCGCCGCAGCGACCCGGTGCGGCCGCACCAGCTCACCGTGTCACTGCACACGGCGGACGGCGAACCCGAGCTGGTCGGGCACTACCAGACCCGGCTCACGGCGGCAGGGGCGCCGGAGTGGCTGCCGATTCCAGGGCTCGTTCCGGACGCGCGGTACCGGGTCACTGCCCGGCCGCAGACCCTCGCGCTGCGCGACTTCGGACGGCTGGTGAACCACGTCAGCCCGGTGACCCTGCGCGACGGGGGCACCCTGCAGGGACTGGCCAACCAGTTCTACCGGCTCCCGGATGCGGCTGAGACCTACGAAGGCACGGGGACGGCGCTGTCCCGGCTGCAACTGCAACCCCAGTTCGACGGCAGCGGCCAGGACGATCGCACCCGGCTGCTGGGCGACCACGGTTCGACGCTCTACCTGGTGGAGCGCCTCGACCACCCTCGTCGGCTCGTCGAGCCGGTCGGGACGCGCACGACGGGAGAGTCCGCATGACCGCTGAGCCGAACACCGTCCCCACCGTGCCGCCCGGCATCGACCGGCGCAACCTGTGGACCTTCGGCGTGGGTACCGTCGGCCGGGACATGGTGTACACGCTGGTCGCCGTCTACCTGGTCTTCTTCCTCAGCGACATCCTCCAGGTGCCTCGCGACGAGTTCGTCGTGCTGGGCTGGCTGATCCTCGCCGCGCGGTTGTTCGATGCGGTCGCAGACATCGTGATGGGCGGGATCGTGGACAACACCCGAACCCGCTGGGGCCAGTACAAGCCGTGGATCGCGGGGGGAGTGGTGGCGTCCGCGGTATTCACCGTGCTGTTGTTCAGCGACCTGGGCCTGTCCGGGCCGATGGTCGTGATCGTCTTCGCGGTCGTGTATCTGTGCTGGAGCCTGTCGTGGACCGCGAACGACATCCCGTACTGGTCGCTGATGCCGGCGCTGACGCTGGACCAGAAGCAGCGGGAGCGGTTCGGCTCGGTGGCGAAGATCTTCGCCACCCTCGGACTGTTCACCGTGGTGGTCGCGGTGCTCCCGGTGACGAAGGCGCTCGCGCCCGCCGTCGGCAGCGTGACCGCGTGGACCGTGTTCGCCGCGGGCGTTGTGACGATCATGCTGATCGGCCAGGCGGTGACCCTGATCGGGGTGCGGGAGCCGAAGCTGGTCGTGGAGCAGGAACGCACCAGGCTGCGCGAGCTGGCACAGGTGGTGTTCCGCAACGACCAGTTGCTGTGGACGGCCGTCGCGATGGTGCTGTTCATGACCGGCTACCTGACCACCACCACGTTCGGCACGTACTACTTCAAGTACGTCTACGGCGACGAGGGCATGTACTCCCCGTTCGGGGCGGTGCTGGTCGGCAGCCAGCTGTTGGGCTACGCGATCTTCCCTGCGGTGTCGAAACGGATCTCTCGGCGCAGGCTCTACACGATCGCGACCGGATTGATCCTGGTGGGCTACCTGGTCTTCTTCCTCAGCCCCGCGAACATCGTGTTGATCGCCATCGCGGGACTGCTGCTGTTCATCGGCGACTCGTTCATCACCCTTCTGATGCTGGTGTTCCTCACCGACACGATCGAGTACGGCCAGTGGAAGCTGGGGCGTCGCAACCAGGCCGTCACCTTCGCGCTGCAGCCGTTCATCAACAAGGTGGGGGCGGCGCTGTCCACCCAGGTGGTCACGATAGCGGTCTGGTTCGCGGCGCTGGACGCCGACCACCCCGAGCTCGCCTCGCCGTCCGCCCTGTTCATCATCAGGATCGGCATGCTGGTGGTGCCACCGGTTCTGATCGTGGTCAGCTACCTGATCTACCGGGCCAAGTACCGCATTGACGACGCCTTCTACGCCCGGATCGTCTCCGACCTGAGGGACCGCGGCCAGCTGCGTTGAGAGTCGCGGTCGAGGGGAAGGTACTGGTGAACCTCAGGACCCAGGTCTCGACGGCCTCATCCATCCCTTCGCCAACGAGTGGCTCCGGCTCGGCGACCCGCTGGTCGGCGTTCAGCTCCCGCGCAGGATCGAGGTCATCTTCTTGCCGCGGGCGACCTCGTCGACGAGCTTGTCCAGGTAGCGGATCCGCTGCATCAGTGGATCCTCGATCTCCTCGACCCGGACCCCGCAGATCACGCCCGTGATCTGGGAGGCCGCCGGGTTGAACGCCGGCGCCTCGGCGAAGAACGTCTCCAGGTCCACCTCGCGGGCGATGGCCTGGTCCAGCCCGGCCGGGTCGTAGCCGGTCAGCCAGGAGATGACCTGATCCACCTCCACGCGACTGCGGCCCTTGCGCTCGACCTTGGCCACGTACAGCGTGTGGATGCTCGCGAAACTCGTCGTGAAGATGCGGTGGCCGGCCACGATCGGTCTCCTTGCTGCTCGCACGGGCGGAGTGCGGCCACCCTACGGGTGTCAGTGGGCGACGTGGAACCTGCGACGATGGTGGGAAGGATGCTCAATCTCGTCCACGACGGCGATCGCGAGGTCGGCGGCGGAGATCTCCGAGCGTCCGTCCTCGTCCTTCAGCAGGACGTCGTCACTGAGCCGGTACGCGCCGGTTGCGACGCTCGGCACCCACGCGCCGAACTCGGCGGGCGGGCTGAGGTAGAACCAGTCCAGGCCCTCCTCGGCCGCTCGCAGCGTGTCGAGCTTGCGCAGTCCCACCTCGATCTCCGGACGCACCTCGGCGGGCGGCTCCGAGAGGTCGAGCAGCCGCGGTCCGCCCGGCTCGACCAGAAGGGAGGACGCCCCGCCCAGCACGCCCAGCCGGGCTCCCGATTCCCGGGCCAGGGTGATCAACCCTTCGATCAGCCCGTCCACCCGGTCGGCCATGTCGCCGCGCGGGGAGACCGTTTCGAGCACCACCTCGGCGCCGTCGAAGGCCTGTGCGAGCACGTCCGGGTCGAGTACGGAGCCGGTGACGTAGCGGACGCCAGCTACCGGGGCCTCCGCGGGCCTGCGGCTGAACGCCGTCACCTCGTGTCCGCGTCGGGCCGCTTCGCGGACGATCGCGGCTCCGGCGTAGCCGGTTCCGCCCAGCACCGAGATCCGGGTCATGGTCGCTTCTCCTTCGTCGTTGGTCTGCACCCTTGTCAAGACAGTTGCGACTTCAACTATTCCCGGAGGATGCGCGTCACGACACCGCTGCCTGCAGGGCCGCCACCTCGAGGACCTCCCGTGCGTCCCGGCGCTCGTTGCGGACCAACTGGCGGCGCTTGAGCGCCCAGGCGATCGCCACCGGGAGCAGCGCGCCGAGCCAGGCCAGCGGAGCGGCCAGGCAGACCGCGAGGAAACCGAGTCGCTCGACCAGCAGCAGCCCGACCCCGGCACGGGCGAAGAGTTCCATGAAGCCGGCGATCGTCGGAACGACGGTCGAACCGAGCCCCTGGACGGCGTTGCGGAGCAGGAAGAGCACGGCCAGCACCCAGTAGAGGCTCCCGTTCAGGATCAGGTACTGGTGCGCCATCGCGACCACGCGGTCCTCGCCGTCGCCGACGAAGAGGCGGACGAGGCCGGTGCCGAACACGGCGATCGCCCCGCCGAGAGCGACCGCGAGCCCGATCGCCAGCATGCTGGTGCGGAACACTCCGTGCCGGATCCGCCACCACTGCCCCGCGCCCCGGTTCTGGGCGACGTAGGTGCTCATCGCGATGCCGATGGACGCCAAGGGGGTCACCGCCACCTGGTCGACGCGCATCGCCGTGGTGAAGGCGGCCACCGCGTCCGTGCCCAGGCCGTTGATGCCGAACTGAAGGATGGCTGCGCCGATCGCGATCACCGACATCTGGAATCCGAGGGTCAGGCCGAGCCGTGCCGACTCCGCGGCCTCGGCACGGCTGATCCGCCAGTCACAGCGACGCAGCCTCAGTTCCGGCATCCGCCGGACGATCAGCACCAGGCAGAGGGCGACCGTGATCGCCTGCGCGACCAGTGTCGCGGCGGCGGCGCCGCCGATGCCCATCCGGAACACCGAGATGAAGAGCACGACGAGGCCGGCGTTGAGCACGGAGGCGATCACGAGGAACAGCAGGGGGGTGCGGCTGTCGCCGAGCGCCCGGATCACGGCGCTGAGGAAGTTGAATGCCACCGTCGCGACGGCACCGCTGAACAGGATCCGCAGGAAGGTCGTTGCGCCGTCCAGGAGTTCGGGTGGCGTGCCCATCCAGGTGAGCAGGGTTGCCGAGCCCAGCGTGCCGACCAGCACGATCGCGACCGCGATACCTGCGCTGATCATCACGCCGGCGGCCACGGCGCGCCGCATGGCGGGCAGGTTGCCGGCCCCGAACGCCTTCGCGATCGGGATCCCGAGGCCGGCGGAGGCGCCCATTGCGAACCCGAACAGCAGGAACTGCAGGCTCCCCGAGGCGCCGACCGCCGCGAGTGCATCCACGCCGAGCAACCGGCCCACCACCATGGCGTCGGTGACGGCGTAGGCCTGCTGGAACAGGTTCCCCACGAGCAGGGGCAGGGTGAACCAGATGATCAGCCGGACGGGTGGACCGGCGGTCAGGTTCTTGGTCATGCAAGGCTCTCGCGACGTGGTGAGGAGGCTCGGCCTCGGCGCTTCTACTTCGCGTAAGGTGTCGCGGATGAACGGGCGTCCGGGCGCTCGCGAAAACGTTATCGCACTCGGCTTTCACGTGCACGTCCTCCGGCCGGCTGTGGACAAGTCCCCCGCACGGGGTCTTGGAACGGTCGATCCACAAGGCCTAACCTCGTTAAGCGATCTCCCCGGGGCATACCCGGGAGCACAGACCACTGCCCGTTTCTGGAGGGGCACGGGCAGCGGGGATGTGGGCTGGGAGCCGTCCGGCCACGGCGGCGGCAGGAGGTTCCCGGCTGGATCGCAGCCACTACCCAATGGTTCGCGCGAGTTGCTTCTGGGGGGGCTCCGACTCGCGTGAAGGCCCGGGAATCCCGGGGTGGCGGCCTCGGGCCCGGGTTCCCCCGGTGTCACCGCCGCGCGGCATCTGCCCTGGTAGATGCGTACGCCAGGAACCGTGCGCAGAGGCACCGCTGCCCACTCCGGCGGCGCGTCCCGGGTGAGCGAGAGAGGGGACGCTCAGTCGGCGTCCTTGGCCTTCTCCTTGTCCTTCTTGCTCTTCTTGCGCTTCTTCCGCGCCTTGGCCCAGGCGACGACCTTCGCCTCGTCCCACAGGGGCGTGCGGCCATCGGTCCACGCCTCACGCGGGGCGTGGAACTCCTTGCCGTTCTTGCGTTCCTTGGACATCGCGGACCGGAACTGGTCCTTCGGGACTCCCACCCGTTCTGCGGCCTGCGACGTCGTCAAGTACACAGACCGCACCATACTGGCTACAGGTTACGGGGATCAGCCCCGTGGACTCCTCGGCTCGAGAACATCGAGGATGGTGACGACATGCCGAGCCTCGCCTGGGCGTGCCCAGTCGCTCGTGAAGAGGTGCAGGAAGCCCTTCTTGATCGCACCCATCGGGTTGGTCATATCGGCTCCTCTCACTCATTGCCGGGTCTGACCGCTGAAGCTTAGCATCGCTAGAGTTGCCAAACAAGCAACTCTAGCGATGCTAAGCAGCGTGTCGCCACCCGCGATGACGGCGCCGCGATGTGGCCGCCGATGCTGTCACACCCTTCCCATCCGTCACGCCTGGCCGCGTGAACGGCCAGATCGCGTCAGGCGGGGGCGAGGTCTCGGCTTGTCGCGTTCCGGCCACCCGAGGGCTCAGCTGTGACCGGTGTGGGCAGGGGGACAGCGAGGAGGGCTGGATCGCGACGCGTGCGCGGGAGTGGAGGAAAGGACGGCGGTGATGCGGCCCACCTGGGCGCTGACCGCGCTACGACGGCCGGGCTGTGGTCCTACCTCCGCTTCGGCCGGTCGGACCGGCGGCGCCGCGACCGGGTCGTCCGGACGCCGTGCCGGGTGAGCCGGCTGCTGATCGCCCGCGGCATCAAGAAGGCGATGTAGGGCCGGGTCCGCCGGGATGGGACGATGGACGCACGATGCGACTCACCGACCTGGTGCCGGACGCCGGCGCAGCTGACCCGGACGCCCTGTACGAGGCATTCGTCGAGTGGACCACCGGCGACGGGATCACCCTCTACCCGCACCAGGACGAGGCGGTCATCGACATCCTCACCGGCGCGAACGTGATCGTGACCACCCCGACCGGGTCGGGCAAGTCGCTGATCGCCACCGCCGCGCACTTCGCGACCCTCGCCGCGGGTGGACGCAGCTACTACACCGCGCCGATCAAGGCCCTGGTCAGTGAGAAGTTCTTCGCCCTGTGCGCCACTTTCGGCGCAGCGAACGTCGGCATGGTGACCGGAGACGCGTCGGTCAACGCCGAGGCGCCGATCGTCTGCTGCACGGCCGAGATCCTCGCCAACATCGCCCTCCGCGAGGGGCGCGCGGCCCGGGTCGACCAGGTCGTGATGGACGAGTTCCACTTCCTCGCCGACCGCGACCGCGGCTGGGCCTGGCAGGTGCCCCTCGTGGAGCTGCCGCAGGCGCAGTTCGTGATCATGTCCGCCACGCTCGGCGACATGACCGACACCGCCGCCGCCCTCGAACGGCGCACCGGGCGTCCGGCCACGGTCGTCAGCGGCGCCGATCGTCCGGTCCCGCTGATGTACTCGTGGGCGACCACCCCCGTGCACGAGACGATCCAGGCGCTGATCGACGATCAGCAGGCGCCGGTCTATGTCGTGCACGCCACGCAGGGCGGCGCGGTCGACCGGGCCCAGGCGTTGCGCAGCTCCGGCATCGTCGACCGCAGCCATCGCGCCGAATTGGTGGACGCCCTGCGCGGCTTCCGGTTCTCCGGCGGCTTCGGCAAGACGCTGTCGACCCTTCTCCACGCCGGGATCGCCGTGCACCACGCCGGCATGCTGCCGCGCTACCGCCGGCTGGTCGAGACCCTGGCCCAGCGAGGGCTGCTCACCGTGATCTGCGGCACCGACACCCTCGGCGTGGGCATCAACGTGCCGATCCGGACCGTGCTCTTCGCCGCCCTGACCAAGTTCGACGGACGACGCACCCGCGTGCTGCGCAGCCGCGAGTTCCACCAGATCTCCGGACGCGCCGGGCGTCCCGGCTTCGACACGGTGGGTTACGTGGTGGCGCAGGCGCCGGAGCACGAGGTGGAGAACACCCGGATCCTGGCCAAGTTCGCGGGCGACGAGAAGAAGCTGCGCAGCGTCCGGCGCAAGAAGCCGCCGGAGGGCTTCGTCAACTTCACCGAGGCCACGTTCACCAAGCTGGTCGATTCCGAGCCGGAGCCACTGCACGCCCGGATGCGGGTCACGCACGCCATGCTGCTGAACCTGCTGCAGCGCGACGAGGACACCGGGACGGCGTTGGCCTCGCTGATCGACTCGTGCACCTCCGAACGGCCGGTGCGGCAGCGCCTGCTGCGCCGGGCCGCGGCGATGGGACGTTCGCTGTTGCGCGCAGGGGTGGTGGTCCGGCTCGAAGAGCCCACGCCCGGCGGGCGTCGCTACGCCCTGGCCGTGGATCTGCAGCACAACTTCGCCCTGAACCAGCCGCTGAGCGCGTTCGCGCTGGCCGCGATGGCCGAACTCGACACCGTCGCGCCCGGCTATGCGCTCGATGTGGTCAGCGTGATCGAGGCGACGCTGGAGAACCCGATGGTGATCCTGCTCGCACAGCAGTTCAAGGCGCGCGGCGAGGTGGTGGCCGAGCTGAAGGCCGACGGCTACGACTACGAGGAGCGCCAGGAGCTGCTCGACGAGGTCAGCTGGCCCCGGCCGCTGGCCGAACTCCTGGAGGCCGTCCACACCCGGGAGCTCGCCGCCCACCCGTGGCTCGCGGAGAACCCGGTGAACCCGAAGTCGGTGGTGCGCGACCTCTACGAGCGGGCGATGACGTTCGGGGAGTACATCGGCTTCTACCGCCTGCAGCGCAGCGAGGGACTGCTGCTGCGCTACCTGTCCGACGCGTTCCGTGCGCTGCGCCAGACCGTCCCGGAGAGCCTGCGCACCGAGGAGCTCGAGGACCTGATCGAGTGGCTGGGTGAGGTGACCAGGCTCACCGACAGCTCGCTGCTGGACGAATGGGAGTCGCTGGCCGGGCTGTCGTCGCACGACCCCACGGACGAGGCGCGGGAGATCCGGCCCCCGCAGACCGTGACCAGCAACGTACGGGCCTTCCGGGTGCTGGTGCGCAACGCCATGTTCCGGCGGGTCGAGCTCGCGGCGTCCGACGACGTGGACGGCCTGGCTGCCCTCGAACCCGGCGGCGCGATGACCCGGACCCGCTGGGACGAGGCGCTGGGGGAGTACTGGGACGAGCACGAGGTGCTACCCACCGACGCGGACGCACGCGGCCCGGGCCTGCTGGTCGTCACGGAGAACGGACGGGTCTGGGACCTGCGCCAGATCATCGACGACCCTGAGGGCAACCACGACTGGTCGATCACCGCGCAGGTCGATCTCGACGAGTGCGACGAGGCCGGCGAGCTGGTCCTGCGCACCCTCGACTTCGGTCGCCTCGACGGTTGATCCTCGTGGCGGGATGCCCGCCTCTGGTCAAGGCGCGGCCCTTGCCTGCCGAGCCCTGCGTCCCGGGTGTCCTCTGATCGCTTCGCGCCCAGGCTCCCGGGCCGGCTGGGGATGGGCCCCCGGCCCGGGAGCCGCGACGGACCGGTCAGTCCAGACCGTGGTTGGCCTGGAACGTCCCGGCGGGATCCAGCTCGGCGCGGACGGCTCGCAGGCGGGCGAGTGTCCCGGGCTCGAACACGGACGCGGCCGGCACCGGTTCCTCGGTGAAGTTGGAGAACCTCCGTCCCCCCGACCACGGCTCCAGGGCGGCCACCGCGCGGGCTGCGTCGGCCCGGCCGCGGTCGGCCAGCTCCGGAGTGGCCGCGACCGCGACGAAGTACCCCGCGTAGCCGCCGGGCAGGCGGTCCAGTGCACCCCCGCCGGGCGCGGGACGGGCGAGCGCACCGCCGAGGTGCCGCAGCTCGGCGGCCAGCAGCGTGCTGCCCGAATCGGCTCCCGCCGCGGCCACCAGCGCGTCCATCGCGGCGGCGTCGACGTCGTCGAGGATGAGGTGGTCGGAGACGCCGGGTGTCGGGCCCTCCGGGTCCATGTGGATGCGGCTGAGCGCCGCGGCAGGTACCCGGGCGAACGTGTCCAGCTCCGGCTGCAGCGCCCGCAGCGGGGCGAGCAGTTCCGCAGCCCGCTGATCGGAGGCGAGCACCGCTCCGTCCACCACGACCAGTTGCCGGCCCCGGATGAACTCGGGCAGCTCCGGCAGCGGCGGCAGGCTGAGCAACCGCAGCGAGGTGGTGACCTCCTCGGCCAGGCCGTGCGTCCAGTCCGCCCAGGCCCGGCAGACCGCGGCAGCCTGGGCGCCATCCCACAGCAGCATGCCCGCGTAGGCGTCCGCGATCGGCAGCAGGCGCAGTTCCAGCGCGGTGACCACGCCGAAGTTCCCGCTCCCGCCGCGCAGGGCCCAGAAGAGCGCGGAGTTGTGCTCGGAGTCCGCACGCACCAGGGTGCCGTCGGCGAGCACCACCTCTGCGGCGATCACGTGGTTGCAGGTGAGGCCGGCGCTGCGCGCGTACCAGGACAGCCCGCCGCCCAGGGTGAACCCCGCGACCCCGACATCGGGCGAGCTGCCGTGCATCACTGCGAGGCCATGTGCGGCGGCGGCCTCGACGACGTCCTGCCAGACGGTGCCCCCGAGGACGCGCGCCACCCTGCGTTCCTGGTCGACGCTCACGCCGGTGAAGTCGGACAGTCGCAGCAGCACCGTGTTCTCGAGCCGTCCCGCGAGCGGACCGGGGTTGTGCCCTGTGCTCTGGGGGGCGACCCGCAGGCCCGCGGCCGCAGCGGCGCGGACGACCTCGGCGACCTCCTCGGCACTGGTCGGCACCGCGACCGCGGCGGGGAGTTGCTGCACGGCCACGTTCCAGGGGGTGCGTGCCGCGTCGTAGCCGGGATCGCCGGGCAGGAAGACGCGGCCGCCACACAATCCCCGCAGCGATTCCGCCGGGGCGATGGTGGATTCGATCATGGTTCTCTCCTTGGTTTGGTGAGGACGAATCTGCCGTGCGGGGAGGGTTCGCCACGATCCCGCGTGGCCGGGGAATCCGGGCTCCCACCGGGTCGGGGTGGTAGGAGTTCCCAGCTTTGTGGGATGGTCCGGTCCGGGCGTTCCCGGCAGACTCGTCCCGTGGGGAGGGCACTGGCGGCGGAGCGTGTCCGCAGGGACGTGGAGGTGCTCGCGCGCGCGGGCCTCGATCTCGACTCCTTCGTGGAGGAGTCGATGGCCTCCCTGCAGCGCGCCGTCCCGTTCGACGCGGTGTGTATCGGCTCGATCGACCCGAGCACCGGACTGCTCACCGGCACCCGCAAGCTCGGCAGCCTGCGCGGGGTCAACGAGCACGACCGCGACTGGGGGCTGCTCGAGTACGGTGAGCCGGAACCGACCTCGTTCTCCCGCATGCTCGATGACGGGGTGCTGGCGGCCGGCCTGCAGGCTCGCACGGTGGGAGACCCGGACCGTTCCCTGCGCCTGCAGGAGTTCATGATTCCCCGATTCGGCTACGCCGACGAGCTGCGCGCGATCTGCCTCGACGACCGCGGCCAGTGGTGGGCCGGTGTCGCGCTGTTCCGCCAGCAGGGCGACCAGCCCTTCGACACCGACGAGGTCGGCTACCTCGCCTCGCTGAGCGGCAGCCTCGCCCTCGGCATGCGCAGCGGCCTTCTCGCCACCCTCGCCGGGGAGGCCCCGATGAGCCTGCCCGGCCCGATCGTGCTGATCGTCGACTCCACGAACCAGGTGTCCCAGGCGTCCGCGGGCGCGGCCGACAGGCTGGACCAGCTCACCACGTCCAGTCCGCTCGACGGCGGGACGACCGGCCTGGTCGGCTCGCTGGTCGGTGCGGCCCGGCGCTACGCGAAGGGCGTCTCGAGCGTTCCGCCCCGCACCCGCATCCGCGCGGCGAACGGCACCTGGCTGGTGCTGCACGCCGCGCCGCTGGGCAACGCGGACGGACCCAGCGGGGACGTGGTCGTGACCATCGAGGAGGCGCGTCCACCCGAGATCGTGCCACTGGTGGTGGCGGCGTTCGGGCTCACGCCGCGGGAGCGGGACATCACCCAGCTGGTGCTCCAGGGTCTCGACACCAAAGACATCGCCGCGCAGCTGTTCCTGTCCGCGTACACGGTGCAGGACCACCTCAAGTCGGTGTTCGAGAAGGCGGGCGTGCGCAGCCGCAGGGAGCTGATCGCCCGGGTCTACTTCGACCAGTACGTTCCGCGGCTGGACACGACGCTGGGCCCGTCGGGCTGGTTCCTGTCCGACACGCGTACCCACTGACCGCGCGAGCACGACCGCCCGCCAGGGTTGCGCGGGGTACGGCGAGCCGGCCTCAGTCGCCCGGGATCCGCCCGGCTTCGGCAGCGATGGCGAGCTCGACGAGCCGGGCCGCGCTCGCCCCCGGAGGCTGGCCCTCCGCCCAGACGGCCTGGAGCGGGCGCTCGACCAGCAGGCCCTCGACCATCACGGCCCGCAGTTCGCCGGACGCCACGGCCGCCTGCACGGCGTGCTCGCTGAGAACGGCTGGTCCGGCGCCCGCGGCCACAGCGATCCGCACCGCGACGTTGCTGGCCAGCTCGAGGGCGGGAGCGGCGAGGGTGAGCCCGGCCAGCGCCTGCTCGAAGCTCACCCGGGTGCCCGAGCCCGACTCGCGCACCACCAGCGGGGTGGACGCGAGCTCGGCGAGGCTGACCGGGCGGGTCCGGCGAGCCCAGTCGTGGCCCGGATCCACGACCACGATCAGCCGGTCGGTGCTGATCGTGCAGTGCCCGACCGGAACGGTGATCGTGGCGGGGAGCGCGGGGCTCTCCACGAAGCCGAGCACGTCGCCACCGCTGACCAGACGGCCCACCTCTGCGGAGTTCGTCACCGTCAGTGCCACCTGCGCCTGCGGATCCTCGGTGCGCAGCGCGGCCAGCCAGCGGGGGAGGAGTCCCTCGGCGATCGTCTGGCTGGCCGCGATCCGGAGCTGCGCCCGGTGGGTGTGTCCGAGCGCGGCCGCGCCGCTGGCCAGCTGTTCGTAGTCCTCGACCACCTGGCGCGCCCAGTCGACCACGACGGCGCCGTCTGCGGTCAGCGCGGAACCCCGGGGCGTCCGCTCGACCAGGGTCAGCCCGAGCTGGCCCTCCAGCCGCCGCAGCGCCCTGCTCGCATTCGGCTGCGGGATTCCCAGGACGCGAGCCGCGGCCGAGACGCCGCGCTGCTCCGCCACGGCGACGAGCATGACCAGGTCGCCCACCGCCGGGTAGTGCTGGAGCCCTGAAGCCAGATCAGCCATATCAAGAACGTATCACTGTGATGCGGAATCGCCGTCTTCTGGCATATCCGGAACATTCATAGGCTGAGGTCATGCCAGACTCTGGAACCGTCAGCGCACCCGCACCCGCACCCGCACTGCGCGGCGTGCGGCGGATCACTCCCGGATTGGTGGTGTCGCTGCTCGGAGCCGCCCTGGCCGTGGGCCTGAATCTGCTCGTGCCCGCGCTCAGCCCGATGCTCGTCGCGATCCTGATCGGCGCGGTGCTGGCGAATCTGCTGCCGGGCGGGGTGCCGGACGTGCTCGCGCCGGGGCTGGCGGTCTCGTCGCGCCGGTTGCTGCGCCTCGGGGTCGTGCTGCTGGGCCTCCAGCTCGTGCTGGGCGATATCCTCGCCCTCGGCTGGACGGTGGTGGTCGGCGTTGTCGCGATCGTTGGCGGCACTATCGCGGTCACCCTCGGACTCGGCCGGCTGTTGCGGATCGACCGTACCCAGACCCTGCTGATCGCGGCCGGCTTCTCCATCTGCGGAGCGGCAGCCGTCGCCGGCATGGAGGGCGTGCTCACCAAGCGCAAGGATGAGGAGGCCGCCGCGGCGGTAGCGCTCGTCGTCGTGTTCGGCACCCTGATGATCGCGGTGATGCCGACGCTGAGCGCCGTGCTCGGCCTGGACCCCCGCACCGCGGGCATCTGGACGGGAGGCTCCACCCACGAGGTCGCGCAGGTGGTCGCCGCGGCCGGGATCATCGGACCGGCGGCGCTGAAAGTGGCAGTGGTGGTGAAGCTGGCCCGGGTGCTCATGCTCGCACCCGTCCTGGGCGTGGTCTCCTGGCGGCAGCGCAGCGAGGCCGTCGACGCCGGCCGGACCCGCCCGCCCCTGGTGCCCTTGTTCGTCGCAGCCTTCCTGGTGATGGTCCTGGTGCGCAGCCTCGGCGTTGTGCCGGAGAGCGTGCTCGCGGTGGCGAAGTTCGGCCAGTCCTGGCTGCTGGCTGCCGCGATGTTCGCCCTCGGCACTTCGGTGCACCGCGCGGTCCTGCGCCGCACGGGCGGACGACCGGTGCTGCTGGCCACGCTGTCCACGCTGGTCGTGATCGCCATCGCGGGCGTGGTTGCGCTGTCCTCGCACTGACCTTGGTACGAGTTTGGTCCCCCGTGGCGCGTCGCCACGGGCATGCCTGGGTCGAGGTTGGACCATTGAGACCGTGGCAGATCAGGAGCGCAGGGCCGCGGGCCGAGGTATCGCGGGACGTTGGGGGAGGGCGATCGCCGTCGTCCTCGGAGCCGGTCTGGCGGTGAGCCTCGCCGCGTGCGTGCAGGCGGGCGGCTCGGACTTCACGCCCAAGCCGATCCAGACGATCACGCCGTCGAGCCCGCCGACGTCCGCGGCCCCCACTGGGTCGACGAACTCGGCCACACCGTCCGAGACTCCCTCCAACGCGGGCGTGAAGGCGACCGGCAGCATGGCCATCTTCGGGGAGGTCTCCAAGGCGCTCACGGGCACCTGTGCGACGGGTGACTCCGGCCCCACGATCATGCTGGCCGACAACAACAACGACTTCTACGGCAAGGTGGAGGCCACCTTGGTGCTCGACGCGGCGAAGAAGGACCTCGTCGGTGTGACGGCGAGCTTCGCCGAGGACTCCGAGGGCTTCGCCTGGGAGCTGGCCTACTCCTCCTCGGAGACGGTCAAGGGCACCTCGGCCAAGCTGCGCACCTCCGGCAGCACCTACACCGCCTCCGGGAAGCTGCAGTCGAAGGAGACCAGGAAGGGCAAGACGCGCACGGAGATCCTGCCGTTCACCATCGTCGCGAAGTGCGCCGGCACCAACTGGTGACGGCTCCTGCCGGCGGCGTTGGTCAGGAGACCTTGACGCTCTTGCTGACCTTCGTGACCGTCGAGTAGTACCACTTGGACACGACCAGCTTGACCTTGATCGTCTTGCCCTTGTCGGAGGACTTGAGCGTGTAGCTCTTGCCGGTGGCGCCCGCGATCTTCGACGACCCGCGGTACCACTGGTAGCGGTAGGTGACCGGTCCCGGCTTCCACACGCCGCGCACGATCACGAGCTTCTTGCCCACCTTCGCGGTGCCGCTGATCTTCGGAGTGTAGGTGCTGGTGAAGGTGAGCTTGCCGACGGCGAGCGGCGCGGAGGCCTTGGTGACCGCGGCGTAGCCGTCGAGGGAGCCGGTGACCCGTACAGAGAGCTGGTTGCCCGAATCCTGCGCGGTCACCTTGTAGCTGGTCGCGGTCGCGCCGTCGATCGCGTCGGCGCCGCGGTACCACTGGTAGGCCAGCTTCACCCCGGATGGCCCCCACGTCCCCGCGGACGCCTTCAGCGTGCTGTCGACCGTCGCGGTTCCGCTGATCTTCGGGGTCGATCCCGAGACGGTGCCGCTGACGGCGCTCGTCGCGTCCGATGTGGTGGTGACCGAGGTGTACCCGTCCTTGCTGCCGGTGACCGCGACGGAGAGCTTGGCGCCGGCGTCATCCACCAGCACCGTGTAGCTGGACTTCGTCGCTCCGGAGATCGCCTTGCCGCCGCGCAGCCACTGGTAGGTGAGCTTGGCCGGGGTCGGCTTCCATGTTCCCGCGCTGGCCGTGAGGGTCTGACCGATCTTCGCGGTGCCGCTGACGGTGGGATCGGGGGTCGCCGTGAAGGACGCGTTGTCGACCATGCTGGTGGCCGCCGACGTGCGTGCGGTCACGGTGTAGCCGGTCTTGAGCCCGCTGACCTCGACCGACAGCTTCGAGCCTGCGTCGTCCGCCTGCACGGCATAGCTGGTGCCGTCCGCCCCGCCGATCGCCGACGAGTCGCGGTACCACTGGTAGGACAGGGCCACGGTGCCGGGGCCCCAGGTGCCGGCGTCGACGGTGAGGGTCTGGCCGACCTTGGCCGTGCCGGAGACCGCGGGCTGGCTGGAGTCCAGGGCCATGAACAGCGCGGCCCAGGTGTTGGCGTCGACGTTCCCGCTCGGGCTGCGTCCGGCGGTGGCCTGGAAGGACTTCAGGGAGGCCAGGGTGGCCGAACCGAACGAGCTGCCGCTGGTTGTGCTGTAGCCGAGCCCGCCGAGCAGTGCGTTGAGGGCGCTGGTCAGCGTGCCGCTGGTGCCCGAGCTGAGCTTGGAGAACAGGGCGGTCAGGGTGTAGCGGCCGGACTGGCCGTCCACGGTGAGCCCCTTCGCCTTCTGGAACTTCTTCACCGCGGAGACGGTGGCGGAGTCGTACTTGCCCGTGATGCTGGTGCTGTACCCGGCAGCCTTCAGCAGGTTCTGCAGGGCTGAGACCCGGAAGCCGCTGTCACCGGACTCGAGGACGAGACCGATCGGGACGACGTCGTAGTCGGTGAGGTTGTAGCTGGCGATCAGGTCGTCGAGGGTCTTGGCGTAGCCGCTGGCATCCTTCGGCCGGACGACCTTGGCGAGCTCGTCGACGAACTTGGGGATGCTCGACATGACCTTGCGGGCGTCGGCGTAGGCGGAATCGCTGGTGATGGCCGAGGCGTTGCCGTAGAACGAGTTGGTCATCGAGGAGAACTTCGAGTAGGTCGTCGAGCCGATCGTGGTGCAGCCGGACTTGTAGATGCCGGAGGCGGATGCGGTCACGCTGTCACCGTTGGCGAGGGTGAACGAGGGGTAGCGGCGCAGTCCGGCGTAGTAGGAGCGCGACTTCCAGTAGCTGAGGGTGGAGCGGACGACGCCGTAGGCATGCCCGCGGGCCTCGATGATCCGCCAGTCCCCGTTGCTGAGCTTCTTGGTCAGCACCGCGACATGGCCGATGCCGTTGGACCGGGCCGGGTTGTTGCGCAGGAAGACCAGGTCGCCCACTTTCGGGGACCCGGAGACCTTCTTGGTCACGTTGTACTGCGAGGCGGCGAGGTCGGTGATCGGGTTGCCGGAGCGCCCGAAGAGCCACTGGACCAGCTCGGAGCAGTCGAACTTCGGCGGGTTCGGGTCGCTGATCGCGGTCTCGGCGCCGAGCACGTACGGCTTGCCCACCTGGTCGTCGGCGAGCTGGGCGAACTGGCTGGCCGTCATGGTGGCGCTGCAGGGCGTGTTGAAGTAGTTCTTCGCCTTGGACACGACCGAGGAGGTCCCCCAGTCGGACGCCTCGATGGCCTGGGCGATCAGCACCGACGCCGGGACGCCGAACTTGTTCTGCGTCTTCTGCGCGACGCTGACCAGGCTGGCGATGAATTTGGTCTTGGTGCTGGAGGAGACCGACGCACTCGCGGCCGGGGATTGAACCAGGGCAGTACCCAGCGCAAGGGCAAGCCCAACCGTCACGGATAGCACTCTCGTCGCAACCTTCACAGGTGCTTTGGTACCGAGGTGCTACGGGTGAAGCAAGGGTTCGCTTGAGGGTTGGTGTTTACCCTTCTGCCAGCAGTAGGCCTCTGACTAGGTGATTTGTTCCTGAGAAGCCTCAAGTGTGCGTTCAGGGTTGGGTTGAGGGTTGGCGCCGGCCCGGTCAGCCCTCCGACGAGCCGTCGGACGCCACCGGGCGGTCAGGCCGCGCGGACCAGCCGGCGCCCGAGCAGGCCGAGCCCGAGCACGCCGACACCGGTCACCACCGACTGCCAGGGCAGTGTGACGGCAAGCAGCAGGCAGCCGAGCATGCCGGCCACGTTGAGCTCCCTGGGCCACAGCCGGGTCGCGCCGACCTGGGTGCACGCGGCGGCGTTGGCTATCGCGTAGTAGACCAGTACGCACAGCGAGGAGAAGCCGATCGCGTTGCGCAGGTCCGTGGCCAGCGCCACGACCGCGATCACGCCGGCCAGTACCAGTTCGGCGTGGTGCGGGGTCGAGAAGCGGGGGTGGACCGTGGCCAGCCAGCCGGGCAGGTCTTGGTTGCGTCCCATCGCCAGGACCGTCCGGGCGATTCCGGCCATCAGGGTCAGCAGGGCGCCGAGGCTGGCGAGTGCCGCGCCCACCTGGACGACGGGCGCGAGAGCGCCGAATCCGGCCGCCACCATCACGTCCCGCAATGGTGCGGTGGACGCGGCGAGCCGTTCGGGACCCAGAGCCGACAAGGTCGCGATGCCGATGCCGGCGTAGACCAGCACCGTGATGGCCAGTGCCAGCAGGATTGCGCGGGGGATCGTCCGGCGCGGATCGACGACCTCCTCGCCGAGGGTCGCGATCCGGGCATATCCGGCGAACGCGAAGAACAGCAGGCCGGCCGACTGGATCGTCCCGTACCAGTTGTCCACGCAGACCAGGCATGCCAGCGACGGCAGCCCCTGGCCCGTGCCGGGCCAGCCCACCAGGATGACCAGCATGAGGCTGGCCAGGGTGAGCGTCACCAGCACCGCAGTGACCCACGCGGTGCGGTGGACGCCGAGGACGTTCACCCCGCCGAGGGCCAGCACTGCGAGGGCGGCGACCAGGCGTTGCACCAGTCCCGGCGTGGGCACCACGTAGGCAGCGAAGGCCAGTGCCATTGCGGCGGCGGAGGCGGTCTTGCCGACGACGAAGCCCCAGCCGGCGGTGAAGCCCCACCACTCGCCGAGCCGCTCGCGGCCGTACACATAGGTGCCGCCGGAGGTCGGGTAGGCGGTGGCGAGCTGCGCGGACGCCATCGCGTTGAGGTAGGCGACCACCGCCGCCAGCACCAGGCCGATCAGCAGCGTGTGCCCTGCCGCGGCGGCGGCGGGTGCGAACACCACGAACACCCCGGCCCCGATCATCGAGCCGAGCCCGATCACCAGAGCGCCGCCCAGGCCGAGGCGGCGCTTCAGGCTGGCGTCCCCGGATGCCATGCCCTGACCCTATCCGGACGACTCCGTCCCCCACGATCGCCCGGGCTTGCGGGGACGGTTCCTTTCCCGTTCACCGGGTGTGTCCCCTTCGGTTCACAGGGACGGTTCCCTTTTCGTTCAGCTTCCTGACAAGGGGTGTAGCTGCGTGAATGGTAATGGGGACGGATCAGGTGAACGGGAAGGGAACCGTCCCCGAGTGCCCGTGAACGGTAATGGGGACGGACCACGTGAACGGGAAAGGAACCGTCCCCGGAGTGCCCGCGTCCGGCGCAACGGTCGCAGGGCACGCGCGGGGCGGAACCGGGTCAGCGCTCGATGGTGTCCAGGTCGTCCAGGGCCGGGTGGGCGTTCTCCGGGTAGCTGACCGGACGCGCGGGGACGCCGGCCACCGTCGTGTACGGCGGGACGTCCTCCAGCACCACGGAGCCGGCACCGATCCGGGCGCCCTCACCGACCCGGATGTTGCCGAGCACCTTGGCGCCGGCACCGATCATCACACCCTTGCCGATCTTCGGGTGCCGGTCGCCGCCGACCTTGCCGGTGCCGCCGAGGGTGACCTCGTGCAGCATCGAGAAGTCGTCCTCGACGACCGCAGTCTCGCCGATCACCACGGACGTGGCGTGGTCGAACATGATCCCCTTCCCGATCCGGGCGCCGGGGTGGATGTCGACGGCGAACACCTCCGAGATCCGGCTCTGCAGGTACAGGGCCAGGGCGGGGCGGTCGTGGGTCCAGTAGTAGTGCGCCACGCGGTAGGCCTGCAGGGCGTGGAAGCCCTTGAAGTACAGCAGCGGCATCGAGTAGTCCCGGCACGCCGGGTCGCGGCTGAGTACTGCCCGCAGGTCCTCGCGGACGGCGACGCTGATCGCCCGGTCGTCGTCGAAGGCGCGCCGGATCAGTTCGCGCAGGCTGAGCGAGGTGATGGTCTCGCTGCCCAGCTTGCTGGCCAGGATGAAACTCAGGGCGTCCTCGAGCCGGGAGTGCGAGAGCACGTTGGTGTGCAGGAAGCTCGCCAGGGCGGGCTCGGCCTGCGCATCGGCTCCGACCTCGGTGCGGATGCGGCTCCACACGTCGTCGCGATGGGTGGTGGTCATATCGGGTGCCTTCGTTCCTTCGAGGATGTTCTGCAAGGCCCGCAGCACGTCCGGCCTGCGGGGGGCGCCGACGATCCGGTGGCGCACCGCTCCCTCACTGTCGAGCAACAACACCGTGGGAGTACGGGAGATTCCCAGTTCCCTGGCCAGGTCGAGGTGCTCCGCGGCGTCGAGTTCGACGTGCGCGACGCCCGGCTCGTGGGCGACCAGCTCGCCGAGGAGGCGGCTGGTGGCCCGGCATGGAGCGCAGACCTCCGAGGAGAACTGGACGAACGTGGCCCGCTCACCGAGCGGACGGCCGAGCCGGGACGGGCCGAGGTCCCCCTCGCGTGCGGGGACGGCGGACGCCACCCGTCCGTCCGTGGCCCGGCGGAAGAGGCCGAAGCCGAGCGCGAGCAGGACGGTCGCGCCGACCACCCACAGCCCGGTCACCGGGAGCCCCCTGCCCGGCGGCCCCGCAGGCGCATGCCGAACAGGTACAGCTCGCAGCCGAGGCAGAAGTCGAACACGGCGTTCAGCAGGGCGGCGCCCAGCGCGAAGCCCGCCGCGACATAGAACAGGGCGTCCAGGCCGGCGAGCGCACCCGCGATCGCGAGCAGGGCGAAGCCGAACCCGACAGCCTGTGCGAAACGTGGCGGACGCTCGTCCTCGAGGTCGGCCGGTTCCTCCAGCCGCGGGCGGATGTAGTGGCGGAAGACCCAGCCGTAGGGCTGGTAGCGCAGGCCGAGCAGGGCGCCGGCGCCGAAGGCGAACGCCTGGACGGCAAGCAGCGGCAGCCCGAGCTGCGGGCCGGCGAGCAGCGTGCCCGCCAGCACCACGGAGGTGACGGCGGCGGCGAAGCGGGGGCCGCGCGGGTCGATCCGGGCGGTCACGAGCGGAGGTGTGGTGGTCGTGCTGGGCATGGTTGGTCCTCTGGTGTCGGGCGGTCGGGGTCGCGCAGCGGGCGCACAGGAGAAGGGTGTCGCCGCTGGTGGACGCGGCGTTCAGGCGGCTGCGGTCAGGCCAGGCTGTGACAACAACACATGCACGAAAGGGCGCGCGGGTAGCTCAGCGATACGGCGAGCCTGCGGCTGGTGTGCATGCGAGGAGGCTAACACGGGCTCGGTAGACCAGACGACTCCCGCGTCCACGGATGAGGAACCCCGCAGGTATGGTTCACCCATGCAAAGGCTTCGGCGGTGGTCGCCCCGTCCGGGAATCCGGACGCGGCTCGTCGCCGCCCTGCTCACCGTGCTCGTGCTGGTGCCGCCTCTGCTGCGCCTGCCCAGGGTGATTGTGGTGGCGTGCTTCGACGGCACGCACCCGCTGTACCAGTGGATCCCGACGAGCGATTTCGCCGCCGGGGTGCACTGCGTCAGCGCCCCCGCGCCGGTGCTCGGCTGGACCCTGATGATCGGTGCCACGCTGATCGTCCAGCTCGCTCTGCTGCCGGCACTGCTTCTGGTCGGCGCGATGCTGCTGCGGGCGGTCCGCCGTCTCGCCGCGATCGTGGATCGCGTCTTGGCGGCAGCCCTGGTGCAGCTCGGCGCGGTCCTGGTCCCGGGCCGGCGGCCGGTGGCCGTCCCGGTCCGAACGCGATTCACCGGTGCGACCCGGACGCGGGAGAACCCGCGTCGCGGGCCTCCGACCTGCCTGTGATGTAGCGCCGCGCCGCACCCGGCGCGGCTTCCTTGCGCCTGTGCGCGCCGGACGGCCTGGTCGCCGTCCCCTCCCTCACCACTCTGGCAGGGCGCCCGTCGCCCGGAATCGAAGAAACCATGTCATCCACCAGGAAAAGTACGTCCACCACTGACCGGCGCGAGGCCCTTCGCCGGCAACAGGAGGCCGACGCGCGCGCAGCGCGACGCACCGGCCTCGTCATCAAGGCCGCCTGGGCCACCGGATTCGCCGTCATCGCCGTGCTTCTCTGCGTCATTGTCTGGGCGGTCGCCCGGCCGGGCTCCGCAGGGACCGCCTCCGGGTCGCTCGTCACCCCGATGGGTGCCACTGACAGCGGAGCCGTCGTGATCGGCAAGCCTGACGCGCCCGTCACGGTCACCATCTATGCCGACTTCATGTGCCCTTACTGCGGGACGTTCGAGCGGGTGAACGGCGACGACCTCACCGCCGCCGTGGACGCAGGCATCGCGAAGCTCGAGATCCACCCGATGTCGTTCCTCGATCCGCAGTCGTCGGGCACGAAGTACTCCACCCGCGCCGCGAACGCGTTCGTCACCGTCGCGAACACCGATCCCACGCTCGCCTGGAACTTCGACCGGCTGCTCTACGCGAACCAGCCCGCGGAGGGCTCGGCAGGACTCACCGACGCACAGCTGGTGGAGTTCGCGCGCCAGGCCGGGGTGCCCGACTCCGTCTCGGCGACCTTCGCCACGCAGCAGTACGTGCCGTGGGTGGATCAGATCACCAACCAGGCCTTCGACTCCGGCGTCACGGGGACGCCGACGGTGAAGGTCAACGGTCAGGTGTTCAGCGGGGACCTGTACAGCGCGGGTGCGCTGGCTGCCGCGATCAGTCGGGCCGCCGGTGCGTGAGCGGTCGGCCACTGTGGCTCCTGATCAGGACCGGGTCGTCGGCGATGCCCACCGGTCCGTCCTCGGCGGTCTCCGCCGGGTGCGGCAGTCGAACGCCTGGATCTTCACCACCATGCTGGCCTCGGCGTGCCTGAGCCTGCTCGCGTCCTTCGTGCTGTCCGTGGACGCGGTGCTCCTGGCGGCGGATCCGCAGGCCGCACTGTCGTGCAACATCAACTCGGTGATCAGCTGTGGGACGGTCGGCGTGTCGTGGCAGGCGAGCCTGTTCGGCTTCCCGAACGCGTTTCTGGGCCTGGTCGCCGAGCCGGTCGTGATCACGATCGCCGTGGCGAGCCTGGGCGGAGTCCGGTTCCCGCGATGGTTCATGCTGTCCGCGCAGGTCGTGTACACCCTCGGGGTCGTGTTCGCCTACTGGTTGTTCTTCCAGGCGTACTTCGTGATTGGTGCACTGTGTCCCTGGTGCCTGCTGGTCACCCTGTCGACGACGCTGGTGTTCACCTCGCTCACCCACGTGAACATCCGCGACGGCAATCTGTTCCTGCCCGAGCGGGCCAGCCGGGCGGCGCGACGGTTCGTCGCCGCGGACCTCGATGCGCTCGCGGTTGCGGTCTGGCTGATGGCGGTGGTGACGATGATCGTCACGAAATACGCGCCGCTGATGACCTGACGGCCCGCCCTCGACCGGGCGCAGTATCACCCGCAAGGGGACAGGTGTCGCGCTGGCGCGGGCGGGTATCGTTCCTCCCGTGCAGAGCGTTCGGCAGTGGTTGCCTCGTCCGGGGATCCGGTCGCGCCTCGCTGCGGGTGTGCTCACGGTGCTCGCACTGGTCCCGCCGCTGCTCCGCCTGCCCAGAGTCAGTGTGGTGGCCTGCTTCGACAGCGGCCACCCGCTCTACCAGTGGATCCCGAACACCTCCGGTGCGGCCTGCGTGAGCGCGCCCACCCCGGTGGTGAGCTGGACGCTGGTGATCGCGGCCACGCTGCTCGTGCAGCTCGTGCTGCTCCCTGCGCTGATCCTCGCCGGCGCGCTCCTGGTGCGGGGCTCCCGTCGGCTCTCCGACGCTACCGGCCGGGTGCTCGCCGCCGCGCTGGTGCAGCTCTCCGGGCTGGTCGTGCCGCAGCGCCAGCCGGCGCCGGTGCGTATCCAGACCGGGTACCCGGGCGTCATCCGGACGCGGGAGAACCCGCGCCGCGGCCCTCCGTCCTGCCTTTCCTGACCTGACTCGACCCTCGCGCTCCGCAGCGCGACCGCGCGCCATCGCGCCCGGGCGGCTCTCGCCGCCAACAGACGTCTATCGGCGGAGATCCCCGCCTCAGTGAAGGACAGCCCCATGACCAGACAGAACCCGACCCCACCTCCCGTGGCAGGCAACCGCCGCGACTCCCTGCGCCAGCAACGCCTGGCCGAGCAACAAGCGGCACGCCGTCGCACCGTCGCCGTCCGCGTCGGCATCGCAGTCGTCGCCGCGGCCGCCATCGTTGGGGTGGTTGCCGCCATCGGCCTCGCGATGGGCTCCTCGCGAGCCTCGACCGACGCGAGCGTGCCGGTCGCCCAGACCACGGCGAGTGCGCCCAGCGCGGTGGACGCCTCCGGCGCCATCGTGTTGGGCAACGCCTCGGCGCCCACCACGGTGACCATCTACACCGACTTCATCTGCCCCTACTGCGGCGAATTCGACCGCGCCAACGGCAGTGTGCTCAGCCAGGCCGTCGCCTCGGGCGGAGTGAAGCTGGAGATCTTCCCGCTCAACTTCCTCGACGACGCCTCGCAGGGGACCAAGTACTCGACCAGGGCTGCCAACGCGTTTGCGACGGTCGCCAACGCCGACCCTTCGGCGGCGCTGGCCTTCTACCAGGCGCTGTACCAGAACCAGCCGGCGGAGAACTCCACCGGGCTGAGCGATCAGCAGATCGCCGATCTTGCCGCCGGCGTGGGCGTACCTGCGGACGTGGTCTCCAGCTTCGCCGACCAGAAGTACGTTGCGTGGCTGGACGAGCTGACCGCGAACCGGCTGCCCACGATCCAGGGCACCCCGACGATCAAGATCAATGGCACGCTGTTCGACGGTGATCCCTACCACGCCGGCCCGTTCGAGGCGGCGCTGGCCAAGGCCCAGCAGGGCTGAGCGTCAGGCCGGGCCGACCAGGCGCGCGGACGCATCCCAGAGCCGGCGAGCAGTCTCGGCGTCGTCGGCCTGGGCTGCGGTGCGGCCGGGCTTGCGCTTCTCGTAGTAGCCACCGGACTGCCAGGTGGTGCCGGGCGTGCCGTCGGCCAGCCAGACGAGCTGGTCGGCGCCGCGGTCGGGGGTGATCGTGAACAGCTTCCGGAGGAACCCGGCGGCGTAGAAGAAGCGCATCGGGCTGTCGGTGTCCAGGGCGAAGTTCGTGCCGACCACCCCCGGGTGGAAGGCCGCCGCGCTGATGCCCTGGTCGTGGAAGCGCCGGTGCAGCTCCCTGGTGAACAGGATGTTCTCCAGCTTGCTCGCCCCGTAGGCGCTCTGGGCCGAGTAGCCGTGTTCGAGCTGCAGGTTGTCGAGCTCGACGCGTCCGGCCAGCCGGGCGGCGACGCTGGAGGTCTGGATCACGCACGCCCGGCTCGCGATGAGCTTGTCCATCAGCAGCGTGGTGAGCAGGAACCCGGCCAGGTGGTTCACCTGGAAGGTGAGTTCGTTGCCGTCCTCGGTGACCTTCCGCTTCGACCCCATGATGCCGCCGGCGTTGTTCGCGAGCACGTCGATCCGCGGGTAGGCGGCGTCCAGCTCTGCCGCGAGCCGTCGCACTTGGGCCAGGGAGGCGAAGTCGGCCAGGTGGTGGGGGGCTCCGAGCTCCTCGGCGAGCGCGGTCGTCTTCTGCGGCGACCGGCCGACCAGGACCACCTGCGCTCCGCGTCCGGCCAGTTCGCGCGCCGCTGCCGCGCCGACACCGTCGCTGGCGCCCGTGATCACGATCGTCTGCTGCTCCATGGAGGCTCCCTTCGCTGCCGCGGACGAGGCTAGCGCGTGGTTTCGGCGTCCCGGCCGCTCTCGACCAGCGCGCCCAGGGCCAGCCGGACGGCGGCGCGCTCGAGCCGGTCCGGACGACCCAGCGCGACGATCGAGCGCACCGAGCGCACGTCGGTCAGGGGGACCAGCACGACCCCCGCCCGCGGGCGGGTGGTGAATCGCGGCAGCAGGGCGCAGGCCACCCCGGCCGCGACCAGTGCCTCGACGACCCGGTTGTCGCGGATCCGCTGCACGATCTGCAGCGCCACTCCGGCGCGGTTCTCGATCGCGATCCGCACCGTGTCGAACGGGAAGCCCAGGGGCACCCCGATCCAGCGCTCGCCCGCGAGGTCGGCTGCGGTGAGAGCGGGCCGTCCGGCCAGTCGGTGGGACGCAGGCAGGGCCACGTCGAGCGGCTCGTGGGCGAGGACGCGGGTAAGCAGGCGGTCGGAGCCGGCGGGTACGTCGGCGAGGCTGTGCCCGATCACCAGGTCGTGGTCGGCCGCCCGGGACGCGAAATCCGCCTCGGCGACGTCCTCGTCGGTGAGCTCCACCTCGACGTCGGTGCCGGCCAGCCGCGAGACCAGACCCGGCACCAGGAACTCCACGGCGCTCGGCAGGCCCGCGATCCGCACCACGCCGGACGGGTGGCCGCGCAGGTCGTCCAGCCCGCGCTGCAGCCGTCCGAGTTCGGTCGCCACTCCCACCGCTCCCTCGGCCAGCAGCCGTCCGGCCGCGGTGAGCCGCAGTCCACGTCCGTCCGGCTCGACCAGCGCCGTGCCGAACGCGCGCTCGGCGCTGCGCAGCTGCTGGCTCACCGCCGATGGCGAGCGGAAGGTCGCCTCGGCCACGGCTGTGACCGTGCCGCGGTCGGCCAGTTCGCGGAGCAGCTCGAGGTGTCGCACATCCATGAAGCCAGCCTAAAGTAAAGATTCACAATCATGCGCTGGTGCTTCAAGAAAACTTCGTGGACGATGGTGTGGTGCCTGTTCGTCATCGCCTGCTCGCCGTCATCGTGGCCGCGCTGTGGGGCGTGAACTTCCTGGCGATCCATGCCTCGCTCGGCCAGTTCCCGCCTTTCTTCCTGGTCGCGCTGCGGTTCGCCCTGATCGCCGTACCGACCCTGCTGTTCGTGCCCCGGCCGCAGGTTCGTCTGCGTTGGCTGGTGGGCTACGGCCTCGGCTTCGGTGTGGCCCAGTTCACGTTCCTCTACTGGGGCATGGCGGCCGGGATGCCCACCGGCCTTGCCTCCCTCGTGCTGCAGGCGTCCGCACCGTTCACCCTGATCCTCGGCGCGCTGCTGCTCGGTGAGCGGGTGCGCGGACGCCAGTGGCTGGGGATCGCGGTGGCGATCCTCGGCATGGCCCTCGTCGGGGCCTCCCGCGCCCAGGCCGCAGCGCTGGTGCCGTTCCTGCTCGTGCTCGCCGGCGGGCTCGGCTGGGCGTTCGGCAACCTCGCCAGCAGGCTGGCCCAGCCGCCGAACCCGCTGCATCTGACCTTGTGGATGTCCGTGGTCGTGCCGGTGCCGATGCTCGCGCTGTCGCTGGTCTTCGAAGGGCCGGGGCAGATCTGGACGGCGCTGGCGGGTTCGCTGAGCGCGTCCGCGCTGCCCGCGTGGGTGGGGCTGGCCTACACCTGCATCATCGCGACCGCGGTCGGTTCAGGGATCTGGACGTGGCTGCTGGCCCGGCACCCCGCCGGCATCGTGGCGCCGTTCTCGATGCTGGTGCCCGTGGTCGGCATCCTCACCGCCGCGCTGGCGCTGGGCGAGCGTCCCACCTGGCTCGAACTGCTCGGCGGCATCGTGGTCGTCGCCGGCGTCCTGGTCGGCGCCCGGCGTCCACCTGTCCCGACCGAACCCGTGCCGCCTTCCGCGCTGTCCGAGTCCGAGCCGGCCGTGACCGGGTGAGGTACTCGCCGATTCGGTAGCGGGGCCGGGTCAGCGTTCGTCCGGGCCTGCGTCCGGCGTGGCGTCCGGGCCCGCATCGGACTGCTTGCGCAGGTCCTCCTCGCGGCGGCGCAGGTCGTCCTCCCACTGCTTGAGCATGCGCTCATGGTCGGAGTTCGACTTCTTCAGGCTCGCCAGGAACTCGGGGTCGTCGTCGGGGGCCTTCGGCCGCAGGTGGGCCGGACGCTCCGTCTCCGGGTAGCCGGCGGTACGGGAGGGCCACGGCACCTGTCTTGGTGGCGCGTTCACCGGGCGGCCGGCGATGAGCCAGGCGATGCCGCCGACCAGCGGGATGACGATGATCAGGAGGATCCAGCCCCACTTGGGCAGGTTCCGCACCCTCGAATCGTCGGCAAGGATCGCGTCGATCAGGCAGAACACGAGGATCACGGCTTCGACGACGAAGGGCAGTAGGCGGATCATTCAGGCTCCCGGGTTGCTGGCGACCACCATAGGCCATCCGGGCCCGATATCAGGCGGCCAGGGCCTTCGCGCGCAACTGACCGCAGAACGCCTGTGCGAGCAGCCGCCCGTTGCGGGAGATCTCGGTGTCCTGAGCGTGCATCGAGCGTCGCATCGTGCGGGCGTCGCCACCGGTGAGTTCAGCCCAGCGCCCCATCAGGTCGGGGGACGCCTCGGGATGGAACTGCACCCCGACGGCCGAGCCGACCCGGAAGGCCTGGTTGGGGTACCGCTCGGTGCTGGCCAGCTGCACCGCCCCGTCCGGGAGCCTGGTGACCGCGTCGGAGTGGGACTCGGCGAGCAGCGTGCGTCCGCCCTCCGCGAGCCGACCCAGCAGCGGGTCGCCGGAGGCCGCCTCGTGCCAGGTCACGGGGTAGGCGCCGTGCTCACCGCCGCCCGGGTGCGAGACCGTCACCTGGCCGCCGAAGGCCTCGGCCAGCAACTGGTGGCCCAGGCAGATCGCGAGCGTGGGGATTTCGGCGTCCACCGCGTCGACCATCAGCTGCTTGAGCGGCTCCAGCCACGAGTACTCGGCACCGTCGTGGGCACTCATGATGCCGCCGAGTACGAGCAGGCCGTCGCCCAGGTCGCCGACCTTGGGCACATCGCGCAGCCACAGCGGAACCGCGCGCACCAGCACCCGGTTGCTCGCCAGCCAGGGGCCGAATCGGTCCACCGGCACATGCGGGTCCGGCTGAACGATCGTCGCGCGCACTGCCCTCGGCATGGCGGGAGGTTAGCGGAGGAATCTGACAGCCACGTTACGGCGTGATGCCGACCCGCTGACGCTCAGGCCGCGGGCACCGACTCCGCGTCCAGCGCCTCCCGAGGATCGGCCACCCGGGTGAGCACGGGCCCGACCTGGTGCGAGACCAGGAGGCTGGCCAGGATCGCCACCAGGACCACGAGCAGGGCGTGCTGGGTGCCGCCGAGGGCTGAGGCGACCACGCCGATCAGTGGGGCGGCGGTGAGCGCCGCGACCGAGCCCATGGACGCCATCACCGACACGCGTCCAGCGGACCGCAGGGGCTCGTCCGAAACCGCCGCGACCGCGATCGGGAAGCACAGCGCCGCGCCGACACCCCACAGCGCCACCCCGATCAGGGCGACCTGCGGGAGGTTGGCCAGCCCGAACAGGCTGACCCCGAGGATGCCGAACAGTCCGGAGAGCTGCAGGCTGGCAACGCGTCCAAGCCGGTCGATCGCCCGGGTGCCGATGATCCGGACGATCGTCATGCAGCCGATGAAGATCGCGAGCACGATTCCGCCGAAGGCCTCGGTGGAACGGAAGCCGTCGACGAAGGCCAGCGAGAGCCAGTTGTTGGCCGCGCCCTCGCTCAGCGCTGCGGCGAAGGCCACCACGCCGATCAGGAGGGTGCGGCGTTCCGTCCAGGCAGACAGCGCGGAGGTCGAGGGCCTGGGCGTCCGGGAGCGGTGGACGGCCGCGCCGGGCATCACCATGCCCGCTGCGAGCGCGGCGAGGCGGAGGGCGCCGACGGCCACCCCGACGACCGCGAACTGGATCGCCACGGGGATGCCGAGCGACGCGCAGGCCGCGCCGAGTGCCGATCCCGCGACCGCTCCCACGGAGAACGCGGCGTGGAAGTGGGGGATCACGGCCCTGCGGTAGGCCTGCTCGATCCGGGCCGATTCCACGTTCATCGGGACGTTCAGCAGGGCGCCCCCGATGCCGTTGATCACGATGCCCACGCCGAAGACCCACAGGGACGCCAGCGGGGGGCCGATCCCCATCAGGGTGAAGCCCGCACTCATCACGACGGTCCCGACCCCGAACACGCGGGCGCTACCGAACCGGGCCACGATCGCAGAGGACGCGAAAACGGTGGCGAGTGCGCCGATCGAGCCGACCAGCAGGATGCCGCCGAGTTCGATGGCGTCCAGTCCCAGCCCGTCCCGGACGCTCGGGATGCGCGCCAGCCACGAGAACGAGATCACTCCGCTGAGCGCGAAGGCGCACAGCAGAACGACGCGCGCACGTTCGTGCGTCGGGCGGGCAAGGAATTGCCTGTACACGGGATTACTCCGCTGGCTAGGAACGACGTTGGGAAGATCCCGTTCCGCAGGCGTCGGAGGGCGAACGTTGGAGGGCAGGCCTCCACCTCGGCCAGCCAGGCTGGACCGCGGCGTCGGGGATGCAGCAATTCCATCAGTCCGGGCCTCTCGCGTCAAACCGAGTCGCGATTGGGTTTGCGCTACCACGGTGATATAGTTCAGTTCTCAACTACTTCTGGAAGCGACGTACGTGACCACCGAGACCACCGCCCCATCGCAGACCGCGGAGAGCATCTTCACCGACATGCACACCGCCTACCGGTTCACCCCGGAAGAGGTCTCCGATGAACAGCTCGCCCGCATCTACGAACTTGCCAAGTACACGCCCACCGCGCTGAACAGCCAGCCGCTGCGGATCACCTTCGTCCGCTCCGAGGGGGCCAGGGCCCGGCTGCTGCCGCTGCTCGCCGAGGGCAACCGGGCGAAGTCGGCGTCCGCTCCCGTCGTGGCCATCCTCGCTGCGGACACCGACTTCCACGTGCACCTGCCGGTGGTCAACCCGCAGTCCCAGGGTGCGCGTGAGCGGTTCGCCGCGAACGACGAGCTTCGGCGTGCGATGGCCACCAACAATGCGTGGCTCGCCGCCGGCGGCTTCATCCTCGCGGTCCGGGCTACCGGCCTGGACGCCGGCCCGATGGGCGGCATCAACGCCGCCGGGATCGACGCGGAGTTCTTCGCCGGCACGTCCCTGCACACGATCATGGTCGTGAACATCGGCCACGTCGCCGATGGCGGCTCCTTCCCGCGCAACCCCCGGCTTGGCTTCGACCAGGCCGTCAGCCTCGTCTGACCGTCAGGGCCGCTCCAGCACGGCGAGCACCTCGGCCAGCACCTTCGGGTGACCGATCGGGAGGAAGTGGCCGGGCACGTCGAGCGTCACGTTGCACGCGCCAGGGAGTTCGCTGCCCTCGGGGACGTGCTCGTCGAAGGTGGTGGCCAGGGAAGTGATCCGGGCGTTCACCGGGTGGGGGTCGCCCAGTGCCACCAGGCCGGGGTGACCCGGCGCCAACGGAGTGACGCTCGGCAGCGGCAGCAGCCGGGCACGGCTCGAGCCGTGGAACGGCGTGCAGATCGTGACCAGCGAGGAGATCCGTCCGTCCGTGTCACCCAGCATCGCGAGCTTGCCGATCAGCCCGCCCTTGCTGTGGCCGACCAGCACCACGTCACGCAGGTCGCGAGCGGCGAGCAGGTCGAGCACCATCGCCGCACCGCCCGCGATCGGGGATCGGTTGTAGCCCAGCTCGGCGACCACGTGCACCCGGTATCCGCGACGGTGCAGCGGCACGATCAGCGGACGCAGGAAGGCCCAGTTCTCGTAGACCCCGGGGAGTACCACCACCGCCCGTCCGGAGCCCTGGGCGTAGTGGTCGGGAGTTGGTGGGGCGAAGAGCGTGCTGGCCCAGACCAGCGCTGCCCACAGATAGTCGAGCGCCCACCACATCGCCATTCGCAACACAGGCCCATCCTGCCTTCCGCGACAGGCTCATGACGCGATCTGGCCACTCGATGCGTCCCGATCGCCCCACCCGTCACATCCCGGCGGTTCGGCGGTCGACTCGCGTCCCCGTGGTAGGAACGAGGGCATGGACGTGCTCGGCGAGCTCTGGACGCGGGCCCTTGCTGCCCACCCGCCACCGGCCCCGACCGTCTCCGCGGTGATCGCCGCAATCGCGGTGGCACTCGTGCTGCTCGTCTGGCCCCCGGTGCGAATGCTGGTGACGGTCTGCCACGAAGCCGGCCACGCCGTCGTCGCGCTGCTGGTGGGACGCAAACTCAGCGGCATCCGCCTGCATTCCGACACCTCCGGGCTCACCCTCAGCCGCGGTCGTCCGACCGGGCCCGGCATGGTGGCCGTGCTCTTCGCCGGCTACCCCGCCGCGTCTGTCGTGGGACTGGGCGCCGCGTGGCTCGCCGGCGCCGGCTACGCCGTCGGGCTGCTGTGGCTGCTCGTCCTGCTGCTCGCGCTGATGCTGATCAAGCTGCGCAATCTCTATGGCGCTCTGGTCGTGCTCGCCACCGGCGTCCTGGTCGGCTTCGTCTCCTGGTACGCGACGCCGACCATGGCGGGCTGGCTGGCCACCGGGCTCGCGTGGCTCCTTCTCCTGTCAGCACCGCGGCCGGTGGTCGAGCTGTTGGTCTCCCGGTCTCCGGGTTCGGATGCCGCCCAGCTCGCGGGCCTCACGCACGTGCCACGGGTGGTGTGGACGCTGCTGTGGCTCGTGCTCACCGTCGGCGCACTGCTGCTGGGCGCGACCTGGCTGCTGGCCGGACTGCTGCCCCGTCCCTGAACGGGAACGGGGACGGACCTGGTGAACGGGAAGGGAACCGTCCCCGTGAACGGGAAGGGGGACGGACCTGGTGAACGGGAAAGGAACCGTCCCCGCGAACGGAAAGGGGACGGTTCCCTTTCCGTTCAGCGCTGTCGGGCGACGAGGTTGACGAACACGTCCTCGATGGACGGGTCGACCTCGGCCACCACGGTGTCGGGGCATCCGGCGGCGACCAGGCGCTGCCGGAGGGACGCGTCGGTGAGCGTCGAGGACGCGGACACCACCGCGTGCAGGGACGCCCCGGACAGGTACGCCTCCTCGATCTCGGGGTCGTTCTCGAGCTGGGGGAGCACCGCGTCCGCGTAGCGGGTGGTGATGTCGAAGATCCGCTGCTCCATGTGGTCGGCGCGGATCTCCGCGGGGCTGCCGTCGGCGATGATCCGGCCTCGGTAGATGAACGCCAGCCGGTTGCAGTGCGCGGCCTCGTCCATGTAGTGCGTGGTCACGAACAGGGTCACGCCCCGGCTGGCCAGGTCGTAGAGCAGGTCCCAGAACTGCCGTCGGGCCACCGGGTCGACGCCGGAGGTCGGCTCGTCCAGGAACAGCAGTTCGGGCTCGTGGATCGTGGCCGCCCCCAGCGCCAGCCGCTGGCGCCAGCCGACGGAAAGGTTGCGGGTGAGCTCGTCCTCGCGTCCGACCAGATCGGCCATCCGCAGCACGTACTCCCGCTGGGCGGCGAACACCTGCGGGTCGAGGTCGTAGACGCCGGCATAGAACCTCAGGTTCTCCTCGACGGTCATGTCCTCGAACAGGGCGAACTTCTGGCTCATGTAGCCGATCCGCCGCTTCACCCGGTCAGCGTGCCGCACCACGTCGACGCCGAGGACGCGAGCCTGTCCCGCTTTCGGACGCAGGGTCCCGGTCAGCATCCGGATCGTCGTGGTCTTGCCCGACCCGTTCGGGCCGAGGAAGCCGAAGATCTGGCCGCGCGGCACGTCCAGGTCGATGCCGTCCACCGCGGTGAAGTCGCCGAAGGTCTTGGTCAGGCCGCGCAGGGAGATGGCGGGTTCGGTGTCGGGTGCAGGGCCCGAGGTGGCGCCGCTCGTTCCTCGCGGCTCCTCGGGGACCCTGTCGGGAGTCTCACTCATCCGTGCCTCCTCACTCGGCGATCCGGCGTCGGGTGGCGACGATGGACGCGCCGAAGATCACCACGGCGAACCCGGCCAGCACGATCATGGGGACGGCCAGCGCCTCGAACCCGCTGCCCTTCACGAAGGCGCCACGCAGCACTTCCAGCGCCCAGGTCAGCGGGATCAGGTTCGTCAGGGGCTGGATGATCGCCGGCATCGACTGGATCGGGAAGATGAACCCGGACAGCACCATCGTCGGGATCATGATGAACATCACCGCCTGCTGTCCTGGTGCCGGGTTCTCGACACCAGCGAGACCAGCAGGCCCAGCCCGATGCAGGTGAGCATGAACAGGGCCAGCCCCACCAGCACGACCCAGAAGTTCCCGTTGAAGGGCACCCGGAACCAGAACAGTCCGCCGGCGGCGACCAGCAGCATCTGCGCCGTCGCGAGGGCCGCGTACGGGGTGAGCTTTCCGATCAGGTACTCGGTGGCGTGGATCGGCGTGACGAACATCTGCTCCAGCGTCCCCGACTCCCGCTCCTTCACCACCGCCTGACTCATGATCGCCATCAGCGAGATCATCATGATCGCCGCGATCAGGCCGGGGATCATCGTGTTCACCGGATCGAGGGTCGGGTTGAACATCACCCGTACCTGCGCGTCGATGCCCGGAGCAGTGACGCTCACCCCTGCTCGGTCATCCGGTCGGCGTTGAACTGCGCGATGATCTGGGACGCGTACCCGCTACCGACGGCGGAGATCTGCGAGTCCGAGCCGTCGACGATGATCCCGATCGGCGCGGTCTCGCCGCGGTCGAGCCGGTCCTGGGTGCCCTCCGGGATGACCAGCGCGACCTTGACGGTGCCGCGGTCGAGCAGCGGACGCAGGTCGTCCTCGGTCGCGGGGGTATGGGTGATCGTGAAGTAGCCCGAGCCGGAGAAGGCGGCCTCGAGCTTGCGCGAGGTGGACGTCTGGTCGAGGTCCACCACCGCCGTGGCGAGGTTGCGGATGTCCACGGCCACCACGTAGCCGAACAGGATCAGCTGCAGGACGGGCATGACCAGCAGCAACCGGATCAGGAGTGGATCGCGGCGCAGCTGGGTGAATTCCTTCCAGATCAGCAGCCGGATTCGCCGGGCACTCATCGCGCGGACCTCCTGCCGTAGAGGACTGAAGAGATCACGAGCATCACCAGCGCGTACACGGTGAGTGCGGCCAGTTCGGGCCACAGCTCCATGAAGCCCGCGCCCTTCAGGAAGACTCCGCGCGAGATCGTCACCATGAACCGCGCGGGGAACAGATAGCTCACCCACTGCAGGAACACCGGGATCTGGTCCAGGGCGAACGCGAAGCCGGAGAGCAGGAAGGCCGGCAGGAAGGCAATCAGCATCGCGAGGATGTTCGCCGTGTCCAGGCTCGGCGCGATCGCCGAGATCACCAGCCCCATGCCGAGGGAGGCGAACACGAACAGCGCCGACCCGAGCGCCAGCGTCCAGAAGTCACCCCGCAACGGGACGCCGAAGATGGAGCGCCCCAGCCCCGTGATCAGCGCCATGTCCGCGAACGCGATCAGCGTCCAGGGCAGCAGCTTGCCGATCATCAGTTCGATCTGGCGCATCGGGCTCACCTCGAGCTGCTCCTGGGTGCCCTGGTCGCGCTCGCGGACCAGCGTCACCGCGGTCTGCTGGACGGTGACGATGGCAAGGATGACCACCATCAGGCCCGGGATCAGGAAGTCCGACGACTTGCGCTCGGGGTTGTACCAGGTGCGGATTCGCGGTTCGAGCGTGCCCAGGCTGGACAGGTCGAGCCCCTGCTGGTCGGCCCACTGGCGGGTCAGCTGCTGGCTGTAGAGCTGGTTGAGCGCCACCGAGTAGGCCTGCGAGACCTTGGCCGCGGTCGGCTCGCTGCCGTCGATCAGCACGGCCACCTGGGCCGCCTCTCCGCCGGCCAGGGTGCGGGCGAAGCCGGCCGGGATCACGACCGCCACCCGGGCGGAGTTCGCGTCGAACGCGGCGTCGACCTGGGCCATCGTGCCGCCGTGTGCGACCACGTCGAAGAAGGTGGATGCCTCGTACCGCTCGACGTAGGTGCGGCTGGTCTGGGTCTGGTCGAGGTCGATCACGATGGTCGGGACGTTCTCGACGTCGAAGCTGATCGCGTAGGCGAACAGCAGCAGCTGGATCACCGGCGTGATCACGACGGCCAGCAGCATCCGCGGATCCCGGGCGAGGTGGCGGAACTCCTTGCGCACGATCGCGCCGATCCGGACCAGTGCGCTCCTCATGACGCCTGCTCCTCGTCGGCAGCCCCGGACGCCTCGGCGAGGTAGGCGAACACCGTCTCCATGTCGGGGGCGACCTCGCGGACGCGACCGGACCGCCCTGCGGCGGCCAGGGCGCCGGTCAGGGCGGCTTCGGGGTCAGCGTCGGCGTCCCAGAGCACGCGGACGACATCGCCGAGCAGGTGCACCGAGGTGACTCCGGGCACGTCCGCAAGGACCGCCATCGCCGCGCGCGGGTCGGGCAGGGACACCTCGAGCAGCTGCCCGGGCACCTGGGCCTTGATCTCGTCGGGACTTCCGGAGCGCTGGATCCGGCCGCGGTCGAGGAACGCGACCTGGGTGCAACGCTCGGCCTCGTCCATGTAGGGGGTCGCGACCAGGACCGTCCTGCCCTCGCGGTGCAGCCCGGCGAGGATTCGCCAGAACTCGCGCCGGGAGACGGGGTCGACGCCGGTGGTGGGCTCGTCGAGCAGGAGCAGGTCGGGTTCGTGCATCAAGGTGGTGGCGAGCATCAGCTTCTGCTTCATCCCGCCGGAGAGGAACTGGGCCTGCCGGGTGGTGAACTCGTCCAGCCCCATGCTCTCCAGCAGGGCCTTGGCTCGGGTCCGGCGATCGGCCCGGCCAACGCCGCGGACGGTCGCGAAGAACTCCAGGTTTTCCATAACCGACAGATCGGGATACATCGAGAACCGTTGGGACATGTAGCCGATCCGCGGGGTGACCTGGTCCCGCTCGGCGGTCACGGAGTGGCCGAACACCTCCGCGGTTCCGGAGTCGGGACGGAGCACGGTCGCGAGCATCCGGATCAGCGTGGACTTGCCGGCCCCGTCCGGGCCGAGCAGGCCGAACACGGCGCCGGCGGGGATGTCGAGGTCGACCTCCGCGACGGCGACGACCTCACCGAAGGTCCGGCGCAGGGCGTGGGCGCGGATCGCGCCGACTCCCTGCGGCGTGGTGGTTGCGGTCATGGCTCAGCCCAGAGCCACGTCCACCGGCATGCCGGCCTTGAGGGTGCCGGAGGAGTCGGAGACCTTCACCCGCACCTCGTAGACGAGCTTGGTGCGCTGGTCCTTGGTCTGCACGTTGTTCGGGGTGAACTCGGACTCGCTGGCGATGAAGCTGACGGTGCCGGTGAACGTCCCGGTGCTGGAGTCGGTGGTCACGGACGCGGACTGGCCGACCTTCACGTCGCCGATCCCGGTCTCGGGCACGAACACCCTGATGAACAGGTCGGTGGGGTCGAGGATCGTCAGCAGCGCCTTGCCGGGAGCAGCGTTCTGGCCGACATTGCTGGTCACCGACACGACCGTGCCGGTGGCGGGCGAGGTGACGGTGGTGTAGCCGAGCTGCACCTTCGCCAGCTTGACGGCCGCCTCGGCCTGCTTCTGCCGGGCCTTCGCTGCGGTGCCGTCGGCGGCGGTCGCGTCGCCCTTCTTCTTGTCGTCCTTTGCGTTCTTCACGGCAGCCTTCGCCGCGTCCACGCCCTGCTGGGCCTGCTGGATCTGTAGCTTCACCGCGGACTGGTCGAGCGTGACCAGCACGTCGTCCTTCGTGACCTGGTCGCCCTCGCTGACCTTGACCGAGGTGATCCGGCCAGCGATTCCGGGGGTGACCTGGTACTGGCCGGCCTCGACCGTGCCGGTGAGCCGGTTGCTGTCCGCTGCGGCGCTGGGCTGGGTCGAACTCCACCACCACCACGCGCCGCCCCCGATCACCAGGAGCAGGACCGCCACGATCACCGGGATCGGCGGGTGCTTGCGCTTCGTATCGCCTGCCATGTTCGTCAACCGTTCGTCGTGTCGGTGCCGGCCGCAGAGCGGCAGCCGGCGATGGTGATCTCCACCGGAACACCTGCGGGCAGCTGTCCGGTGGCTGTGAACTGGACCTCGACCGCGCGGGTGAGGTGGACCTCGTCCGTGGCTACCGAGGTCGGTGGGTACTGCCAACTCGTGCCGATCCGGGTCACGGTGGCCGGAACGGTGGTTGTCGTCCAGTCGCCGGCGATGGACGCGGAGTCGCCGTCGCAGATCTGGGCGAGCTGGGTGCCCGAAAGCCAGGCGGTGACGGTGCTGGGCGCGGACTCGCGAATGCTCACCACGGTGGCTCCGGGTGCCAGCGCGTCTCCGGTCGAGGCGGCCTGGACGACCACGCCGTTCACCGGCGCGACGAGGTTCGTCAGTCCGAGCTGAACCCGTGCGAGCTCGATTGGCACCTGCATCGCGCCTGCCTGGATCGTGGCCACGTCCTGCAGCCCCTCCAGGGTGCCGCGGGCGTCGACGATCTTGGCCTTGGCGTCGTCGAGCTTCTTCAACCCGGCCCGGGCCTGCCGCAGTCCCTTGTCGAGCTTGGGCAGGGCGGCCTTGATCTGCTTCAGTCCCGCCGTCATCTTCTTGATCGCGGCGGTGAGCGCCTGCTTCTGGGCGAGCAACTCATCAGGGACGGGGACGCCGGCCGGGATCTGCGCGATCGCGGCTTCGACCTGCGCGAGCCCGGCCTTCGCCTTGGGCAGGTTCTTGTCGATGGTCCTGCGCGCCTTGACCAGCTTCGCCTTGGTCTTCGTCAACGTGCTGATCGCGTCGACCACCTTCGCCCGGTTGTCGGCGATGGTGGCCTGGTTGTCGTAGGTGGTGTCGATCGCGTCGCCGAGCAGGTCGGGCTGGGCCGAGGCGACCGCCGCATCCGCCTTCGCCGCGGCCAGCTGGGCCTGGAGCGGTGCGGGGTCAATGGTGGCGACCACGTCGCCCGCCTTCACGGTGTCGCCCTGGCTGACCTTCACGGCAGCCAGTCGCGCGGTCGTGCCGATGCTGTAGGTGGTGCCCACCCCGGAGTACTGGTTCGACGCCCGCCCGGTGACCGGGTTGTAGGCGCCGGTGACGTCGGTGAAACCGGCGTCCAGGTTCACCGCGGGGACGGCGAGGTTCGGCACGGTGACCGTCGTCAGGGTGTCGTCGACCGTGCCGGAGACGACCACCCCGGACGGGGCGGACGCGCAGCCGGCGAGCAGGACGAGACCGGTGGCCAGGGCGGCGTAGCGTCGGGCGGTCACGGCTGGGCTCCCATGCTGGCGAGGAAGGCGTCGACCAGCCGGACCAGGCGTGCGTGTTCGGGCGGCGGGGAGGGGTTGGCGCTGAGGAAGCCGTCCAGGGCGACATAGGTCATCACCGGGCCGACGAACATCCGCGAACCCAGTTCGGGGTCGTCGATCCGGAGGATCCCGCGGGCGTCCGCCTGGCGCAGCATGGCCTCGGTGCGGGCGAGCACCTGGCCGGGCAGGGCCTCCCGGAAGGTCTTGCGCAGTTCGGGGACGTGGAACACCTCGCCGAGCACGAGCCGCATCAACGCGATGGTCTCGGGCTGCAGCAGGCTGTTGGTGAGGCGGGAGGCGAAGGCGATCAGGTGCTCGCGGAGGTCGTCGAGGCTGTTGATCTCGTTGGGCGTCGGTGGCACCAGGACGAGCTCCTTCATGCCGGCGTAGAGCACGTCGGCGAGCAGGTCGAGCTTGGTGGGGAAGTAGGCGTACAGCGTCTGCTTGCTCACCCCGGCCTCTGCGGTGACCGCGTCCATCGAGGTGCCGTTGAAGCCCTGGCTGAGGAACAGCTTGCGGGCCGCAGAGGTGATCTGCTCCCGTTTCGCGGCTCGCCGCCTGTCCGTCGCCGTCGGCATGAATCAAACCGTACGGTCCGGTTTGATTGTTGTCAAACCGAACCGTACAGTTTGAGCACTCCGCTGGCTGTCCGGCGGACGATCGCGGTGGCGGTACCGCACGAATGCCTCGCCCCCGGGCACCGCGACGGCCATGCTGTGGCCGGACGCCGCTCCGACGGGCAGCACACTCGCCTCCACCCCTCCCGAAGCCGCCCGGGCCCGCGACATCGACGCAGATGACCGGGGAAGCGCGGTGGCCTTCCGCCCTCTCGTGCGGAGTCTGGGCGAGAATGTGGGCGTGCAACCGGGTGCAGCGATGATCCGTGGCGGCGTCATCGCCGCGATCGTCCTGGCCGTGCTCGGGGCCGCATCCGCCACACCGTGGGTCGTTACCGTCCCCCCGTTCACGATCGGCAACCGCGACCGGCCCGTCCCGACGACCACGCCGATGACGCTCCCGCCGCAGGAGCCGCCCCAGCGCGACCTTCCGGTCGCCGAGACGCTCGAGAAGGCCATGCTCGCCCTGTTCACGGTGATCGTGGTTGCACTGGCCGCACTCGCGATCGGCTGGCTGGTCCGGCGGCTGCGCGCCGCCTGGCGGCCTGAGGAGGACCTCACCGAGCCCGACCGGCTGGACGGCTCCGACGTGCCCGGCGAGGTGGTTGGCGTCGACATCACCTCCCTGGCCACAGCGGTCGCCCGCGCCGAGGCGCACCTCGCAGGCACCCGGCAACCCCGGGACGCCGTGATCGCTGCCTGGGTGGCACTCGAGGACGAGGCGGAACTCCAGGGCGCCGGACGCGATCCCGCCCAGACCGCGACCGAGTTCACCACGGAACTGCTCGCGCGCACGTCCGCCCCCGCGGACGCCGTCGCGGTGCTGCGCGGGCTCTACCACCGGGCGAGATTCACCTCCGGCCCGGTCACGCCGCAGGACGTCGGCAGCGCCCGTGGGGCACTCGCCCGGATCGCTTCGGCGCTCGACGTCGTCCAGGACGGCCACCGGGAAGAGGCTTCGTCATGACCACCTCGGTTCGCGGCCTCGCCATCCGCGGCGTGCTCGCGGTCGCGCTGTGTGCTGCGCTCGGGTTCGGCGGCATCCTCGATCCCACCCATGCCGCGCTGTGCGCGTTCCTGTTGCTGGCCGTCGTCCTGCTCCAGGGACGTCGGCCGCCGCCGCTCGAGGCGGAGTGGCCGAGCCACTCGTTCGGCCACCGCGCCGGCGGGCGGGACGCGGTGAGCGACCTGTCCTGGCAGGTGTTCGGTGAGGATCGGAGGGCCAGCGACCGGATCGTCCGGCGGGCGCGCGACCTCGCCGCGGCCCGGCTCGCGCTCCTCGGCGTGGACCCCGCCGACCCCGCCCGGAGGGGCGACGTGGAGCGGCTGCTCGGCGCGTCCGTGGTCGCAGGGCTCGCCTCAGGGCAACGCCCCACCGCTCGCACCCTGCAGACCTGGCTCGACGCGATCGACAGGCTTCGTGACGAAAGGACCACCCGATGACAAACACCATGCCGGTCGCCGAGGTCGCCCGGCTCGGCCAGGCGATCCTCGCCGAGGTCGGCACCGCTGTCGTGGGGATGCGCGAGACACTTCCGATCGCTCTGGCCACGATCCTCGCGGGCGGCCACGTGCTGTTCGAGGACGTGCCCGGCACCGGCAAGACGCTCGCCGCGCGGAGCCTGGCCACGGCACTCGGGCTCGACTTCGCGCGCCTGCAGTGCACGCCCGACCTGCTCCCCAGCGACATCACCGGTTCGAGCGTGTGGGATCCGCAGCGCGGCGACTTCAGCTTCAGGCCCGGCCCGGTGTTCACCGGACTGTTCCTGGCCGACGAGATCAACCGGACCGCGCCCAAGACCCAGTCCGCACTGCTCGAGGCGATGGCCGAGCGGCAGGTCACGGTCGAGGGCGCGAGCCGTCCACTCACCCTGCCGTTCCACGTGGTTGCGACCTCGAACCCGGTCGAGTACGAGGGCACCTACCCGCTGCCCGAGGCGCAGCTGGACCGGTTCATGGTGCGCCTGGCGGTCGGCTACCCGACCCGGGACGGTGAGAGCGAGGTGCTCGCCCGGCGGATCGCCCGGCAGCAGGAGGCGGCGCCGGTGTCGCGGGTCGTCGACTCGGCCACCGTGCTGGCGATGCAGGCCGGGGTGGAGGCCATGCCGGTCGACCCGGACGTGATCGCCTACTGCGTCGACCTCGCCGCGGCGACCCGGCGGCACCCCGCCCTCGAAGTGGGCGCCTCGCCGCGGGGATCCCAGAACCTCGTGCTGCTCGCGCGCGCGGTCGCCGTGCTCGACGGGCGCGACGTGGTGCTGCCCGAGGACGTGAAGCAGGTCGCCGTCCCCGTGCTCTCCCACCGGCTCACGCTGACCGCGACGGCGTGGGCGTCCGGACGTCGGCCCGAGGCGGTCGTGGCCGACCTGCTCGCGTCCGTGCCGGGCCCCACGACCGTGCGACAGTCCTGATGCCGCCGGACGCGCCGGGCTGGCGGGTGGGCGGCCTGCCCGAAGCGGCGGCCGTCGCCGGCGTCGTCCTGCTGATCGTGGGGCTGGCACTCGGCCGTCCTGACGTCGCGCTGCTCGGGGTGCCGATGCTGCTGGCCACGGTGTTCTCCCGCACCCGGCCTCCTGCCGGCGCGCACGCCGTCGCCGAGGATCCGCCGGACCCGGAGACCGAAGCCGGTGTGGCGTCCACGATCAGGATCAGCGGGGGTGACCTCGCGCACGTCCGGGTGTCCGCAGCGGGGCACCGGACGGCCGAGTTCGTTGCCCGGGTGCCGCCGGACGGCTCGCGAGCCGTCGACCTCCGGCTCGCCTCGGTGCGGACCGGCCCGCAGGAGACGGCGATCGCCGACGTGCGCAGCTACGCGGGGGAGTGGGAGCACGATCCCGTCACCGTCGGCGGCACCCGGCGGCTCGTCCTGCCGTCCTCCATGCCTCTGGCGCACGTGCCCGTGCCGCGGAACCTGCGCGGACTCACCGGCCCGCGGCGCTCACGCCGGTTCGGCGACGGGGGCGAGTTGCGCGACATCCACCCGTTCGCACCGGGCGACCGGCTCCGGCGGATCGACTGGCGGGCCACCGCGCGGCGTTCGCCGAACCTGGAGACGCTCTACGTTCGGCGTACGTTCGCCGACGCGGAGGCCGCGGTGATGCTGGTGCTCGACTCCCGCGACGACGTCGGCACCGACCCGCGCACGTGGCGCCACTTCGGCGAGCAGCGGGTGGACGAGGCGACCTCGCTCGACCTCGCCCGGCACGCGGCCGCCAGCATTGCCCGTGCGCTCGTCGAGCACGGCGACCGGGTGGGCCTGGTCGACCTCGCGCTGGACGCGCGACCGCTGCCGCCGGCGTCCGGACGACGGCACCTGCGCCGGATCCTGCACGGGCTCGCGCTCTCGCACCCGGTGGGGGAGCCGAGCGCGCGGCTGCGTCCGCCGCAGGTGTCGGCGGACGCGCTGATCTACCTGTTCAGCACGGTGCTGGACGACGCCTCGGCGCAACTCGTTCGCACCTGGCGCGGCCTCGGGCACCCGGTGGTGGTCGTCGACACGCTGCCGGACGTGCGCCCGGCCAGCGACCCGCGCCTGGCGATCGCGTGGCGGATCGTGCGAATGGAGCGCGAGCTGCGCCTCGACCGGCTCGCGCGGGAAGGCGTCCCGATCGTGCACTGGGCCGCCTCCGGGAGGGCAGAGGCCGCGGCGGGCCTCGATGCACTCGCCCGGGTCGCCGCACGGAAGCGGGACTGGCGATGAGGACGTGGCTGCTGACCTTGCGCGCGGAGCTGCCGCTGCTGCGCGACCTGCCGGACCCCGAGGCCCGGCCACTGCCCCGGATCGGTGTGGTGCTCGGCCGGACGGTCCCGGGTTGGGTGCTGCGTGCAGCGACCTCGCTTGCGTCGGGGCTGCTGCTCCTGATCGCGACCGGTCGGCTGGCGATGGACGCCGGGGTCGCCTGGACGCTGGTCTGGATCTGCGTCGCAGTGATCGCGGTCTGGCCGTCCCCGTCGATGGCGCTCGTCGCGGTGGTGGCGTCCGGACTGTTCCTGGCGCTGGACGGCCACGGTCCGTTCGACCCCGTCGTGCTCGGGCTGATCCCGCTCGGGTACGCGTCCGTCCGGCTGGGTTGGTGGGCGCAGCGGGTCTCGTGGACCGCCCGCGTCGAGTGGGCCGCGCTGGCCCGCGGCCTGCCGCGGGGGCTGGCCTTCGTGGGTGGCACGGTGGCGGTCGGTGCACTCGTGCTCCCGCTCGCGGGCCAGCCGCTCGGCCCGGCCGTTGTGGCCGGCGGCGCTGCGCTGGCGGTGCTCGCCTGGCTGGTTTTTGCGCGCAGGCCGTAGCTGACCGCCTGCCGGGTGGGGACAGACCGGCCGGTGGCGCGATCCAGCCGCCGCCGCGGTCACACCTGCCACTGGAGTCACAGTCAGGGCCTCAAGCGGTCGAATGGCGTCACCAAGATCAGGCCGTCGGGCCGGGGAGTGCTGCGGTGCCCTGCCCGGAGGCCAACCGCCTCACCGGCTGGCCCCCGGGGCGCTGGCCCAGTGGCGGGTGGTGGTCGAACCGGGTGTGCCACGCCGTCCAGCGCGACCAGCACCAGGCGCCCAACAGCTTCCCGCGCGCGACCTGGCCCGCGGTGACCACCTGGATGCCGGGAGCCGACCTCTCGAACACGTCGTCCAGCCAGACAGCCTCGGAGCCGCCGTGGAGCACGACCCGGGCGACGTCTCCAGTCCGGGCGACGGCGGGATTCCCCCAGCCGTCATCCTGGTCGGGCGCACCGGGCGGTGGTGGGTTCCCAGCGATCGGCCACACCAGGAGGCTAACCGGTGACGGCATCTGGCCGCGTGAGTTGCCGGGTGTGGCGCCTGTGGCAGGTGGGACGGGTCGGGCGGCCGGATCGCGACACGGGTCAGGGGTGGCCCAGTTCCTCGGGCAAAGGGTCCGCGTGCAGGATGGTCAGGCTGGTCACTGCGCGGGTGAGGCAGACATAGAGGCGGCGCAGGCCGGTGAGATGGTCGGGCTCGTCGGCGACGAGACGGGCGGGCTCGAGCAGCAGGACGTGGTCGAACTCCAGTCCCTTGGCGAGCACGGCGTCCACGACCTCGACCCGGACGAACTGGTCGGGATCGGCCGCGTCGTCGCCGAGGACGCGGTGGTCGAGCCCTGTGAGCGCCGCATCGACCGCTCCGACCCAGCCGGACGGGACGATCACGCCCAGCGTGCCCTCCCGGTCCAGCAGCCCGGCGACGGTCGCGGCCACCGCACCGAGCGGTTCGGTTGCCACGACGTCGAGTTCGCCGCGGGCGTGCCGGATCGAGTGCGGGGGAGTGAGTCCCGGCGCGATCTGGGGAAGCAGCCGGGCCGCGTAGTCGATCACCGCACCCGGCACCCGGAAGCCCTCGACCAGTTCGGTGACCGAGGCCTCCGCGTGGCCGACGTGCGCCAGGGCCGCAGGCCAGTCGCGGACGCCCCACGCCGTGGTGGCCTGGGCGAGGTCGCCGAGCAGCGTCACCGAACCGGTACTGGCCCGCCGTCCCGCGGCTCGGAGCATCATCGCCGACAGGTCCTGCGCCTCGTCCACGATCACGTGGCCCAGGCTCGGCACCCGGCTGATCAGGTCGGCCGCCTCGTCCACCAGCACCAGTTCAGCCAGCGTCCAGCGGCGCGAACGCACCGATCGTGCCGGGCTCAGCAGGAGGGCCTGTTCCTCGGCGTCGAGCACGCCGTTCGCAGCCCGGGCCAGGGCGTCGGGCTCGGTCAGCAGCGTGTGCACCACCAGCGGCGCGGAGAGTTTCGGCCACAACTGCTTCGCCGCGTCGACCACCGGACGCGACCGGGCCACCCCGGCCTGGACGCGGTCGTCGGTGGCCTCGCCCGCCTCCTCCAGTTGCAGCAGCACGTGGTGCGCCAGCCGTTGTGGCAGCATCGCCCGCCCGGCCTCGTAGCGGACGCCCTGCTTCGCGATCGACACCATCACCTCCGCCACGGTGCGCGGCTGGAGCCGGCAGCGGCGGTGGCCCCACGGCACCTCCAGCACGGCGGACGGAGCGCTCAGCTGCCCCCAGACGAATCGTCGCAGTACCTCCGCGAGCCGGGCATCGCCCTTCAGCACCGCGACCTCAGCCGCGTCGACGCCCTGCACGGACAGCCCGGACGCGGTGGCCACCAGCGAGGCGATCGTCTCCTGGGTCGCGTCGATCTCCCCGAGCGCCGGCAGCACGTCGCCGATGTAGCCGAGGAACGAATCGTTCGGCCCGAGCACCAGCACCCCCGAACGCGACAGTCGCTCCCGGTAGGCGTAGAGCAGGTACGCGGCGCGGTGCAGGCCGACCGCCGTCTTGCCGGTGCCGGGCGCTCCCTGGATGGCCAGCGAGGTGTCGAGGTCGGTGCGGACGAGCACGTCCTGATCGGGCTGGATGGTGGCGACGATGTCGCGCATCGGGCCGGTGCGGGGACGCTCGATCTCGGCCTCGAGCAGCGCCGACGTGCTGGTGGAGTGGGCGTCGGCGAGGTGTTCGTCCTCGTAGGCGGTGATCGCGCCGTGGTGGAAGCCGAACCGGCGGCGCAGTTCCACGCCCATCGGCTCACCGGGACGCGCCCGGTAGAACGGCAGCGCCATCGGGGCCCGCCAGTCCATCACCAGCGGGTCGCCGCCGATGGCCGCCTCGACGTGGCGGCGCCCGATGTGGAAGACCTCGTCAGCCTCTGCGCCGAGGGCCGTGGCGTAGTCGATCCGGCCGAAGAACAGCGGCACGTCCGGGTCGTCGGCCAGCGACTCCCGCCGCCGGTACAGCTGCTGGCGCAGGAACTGGGTGGACACGTGGTCGCCGCCGATCGCGGTCGTCCAGTCGGCGGCGCGAGCTCGCATCGCTGCGAGCGCTGAGTGCGAGCGCTCCAGGTGGTCTCGCTCGGCGTGCAACACGGCGTCTCCGGGCACGGCTCCTCCTCGGGCTGCGGACGGCGCGCAGCGCTGCTGCGTCCGACAAAGGGAAATGGCGGGTGCGATGCACCCTGCCCGGCGGGTGCGCCCGACGGGCGGCCAGCTGACAGCAGGCTCTGGAAGGGGCCCGACTGTACGCCTCGCGCGCCCCGTCCGCCAGTCGGTGAGTGCTTCGCCGAGTTTGTACGCTGGGCACCATGACGGATCCGGTGGCCGACCTCGCCAGGCGACGCAACGACCTGCCGCTGCCGGACGCCGACACCTCCGTCCCGCTGCCGCGACGACTGCTCACCTCCTGGTGGACGTGGGCCGTGGTCGCGCTCAGCGTCGTATTCCTCGTCGCGCTGCTCTCGCAGTACCTGATGCTCACCGCCGACATCCCGGTGGAGGGCGGGGTGATCCAGGGGATCAACACCGCTGCCATCCGCTCGGCTGCGTGGTACGCCCTGCCAACGCTCGCCTTCTGGACGATCGTGTTCATCTGGGCGGACCGCTACCGTCCGCAGCGGCTGGTGGTCTGGTACCTGGTGCTGGGCTGGGGTGCGGCGATCGCCACCTTCATCTCGCTGCACGTGAACACCTGGGCCGCCCAGCAGCTGGCCGTCACCGGCAACGGTGACCCGGCCACCAGCGCCAGGGCTGCGATCTTCGTGGCTCCCTTCGTAGAGGAGGCCGCGAAGGCGTCGGTGTTGTTCCTGATCGCGATCCTTGCGCGCTACCGGCTCACGTCGAAGGTCTCGATGATCGTGCTCGCCGGCTTGTCAGCGGCCGGTTTCGCGTTCACGGAGAACATCATCTACTACGCCCGCGCGATCATGTACTCCTCGCAGAACATCAGCGTCGGGGACGCCGCTGCCGCGGTCAGCGACCTGGTCTGGCTGCGCGGTTTCTGGACCTGCTTCGGACACCCGCTGTTCACGATGATGACCGGCGTCGGCGTGGCGGTCGCGCTGCGCACCCGGAGCAAGGTGGTGCGGGTGCTGGCCCCGCTGGTCGGGTACGGTGCGGCCGCGCTGCTGCACATGGTCTTCAACTCCCAGGTCAGCCTCAACAACGGGCTGGGTCAGCGGATCCTCTACATCGTGGTCGCCCTGCCGATGGTGCTCGGAGCGGTCATCTACGTCGTGCGCCAGGTTCTCGCGCAGGGCAAGGTGCTCGCCAACCGGCTTGGCGACTATGCACAGCTCGGCTGGCTGCCGGCGAGCGACCCGGTGGTGTTCGCCCGGCAGCGGCTGCGCTGGTGGGCGGTGATGGTGGCGGCCACCCGGGGCTGGAAGGTGTTCAGCGCGACCGTGCGGCTGGAACGGACCCTCACCGAGCTCGCCTACCTGCGGGACGGCCAGGTGCGCGGGATCTACGACGAGGCGGCCACGGTGCGCGCCCGGTACCTGGTGGAGCAGGCGAAGGGCCTGCGGGGTGTCGCGATCGACGACCCGCGGGGACTGAAGCTGAGCCTGCCGCGGCTGCGCCGGCCCAGGCCGGTCACCTACGTGCCCCCCTCCTACCCCGGCCCGGCAGGAATCGGCGGCAACTGGCCAGCACCGGTCGGCCAGCCGCCGATAGGATCGCCTGGATACTCGGCTGTCGACCCCACCTGGGGGCCGCCGAAGGGCTAGGGCGTGGGGGAGGGAGCGATGGACGCTGACACGCTGTCCGCTTCCCTGGAACACCTGCGGGACGCGCTGTCCGGCGTCCGGCTCCCCCTGGACCTGCCCGCTTCCGCCGATGCCCGAGATCGTGCCCGGCGCTGGGTGGCCCAGCTCGACGACTACGTGCTCCCGCGCCTGGCCCGCCTGGACGCGCCGCTGCTCGCGGTGATCGGGGGCTCGACCGGAGCCGGGAAGTCCACGCTGGTGAACACCCTGCTCGGCCGCGAGGTGAGTGCGTCCGGCGTGATCCGGCCGACCACCCGCTCGCCCGTGCTCGTGCACCACCCCGCCGACGCCGCCTGGTTCGCCTCGGAGGCGATCCTGCCCGGCCTGGCCCGCAGCACCGGCACCGCCCACGACCCCCGCACGCTGCAGGTCGTACCCGAGCGCTCCATGCCCCGGGGCCTCGCCATTCTCGATGCACCCGACATCGACTCGGTCGTCGCCGAGAACCGGGCCCTGGCCGGCCAGCTCCTCGCCGCCGCCGACCTGTGGCTGTTCGTCACCAGCGCTGCCCGCTACGCCGACGCGGTGCCGTGGGACTACCTGCGCTCCGCGGCCGAGCGGCACGCTGTCGTGGCCGTGGTGCTCGACCGCATACCTCCGGCGGCGATGGACGAGGTGCCCGCCCACCTCGGCCAGATGATGGGGCAGCGTGGTCTGGGCCGATCGCCGCTCTTCGCCGTCCCCGAGACCGAGGTGGACGCGGACGGCCTGCTGCCCGACGCCGCGGTCGCGCCGATCCGGGACTGGCTGGCCGGGCTCGCCGCCGACGCGGTCAGCCGCAGCGAGGTCGTGCTGCAGACCCTCGACGGGGCGATCGGCGCGCTGGCCTCCGGGGCGCCGGCAGTGGCCACGGCGATCGAGGAGCAGGTGGTCAGCCTGGAGACACTGCGGGCCGACGCCGAGACGACCTTCGCCGAGGCGGTCCGCAGCGTGGGCGTGCAGACCGCGGACGGCACGCTGCTGCGCGGCGAGGTGCTTGCCCGCTGGCACGACTTCGTCGGCACCGGCGAGTTCTTCCGTGCGGTCGAGCAGAAGATCGGCTGGCTCCGTGACCGGGTCGTGGCCGCGGTGAAGGGGGAGCCGAAGCAGGCAATCGAGGTGAAGGCTGCCGTCGAGTCCGGGCTCGAGGTGCTGATCCGCGAGGAGGGTGAGGCCGCAGCCCGGCGGGTCGAGTCCGCCTGGCAGGCCCATCCCGCCGGACGCCAGGTGCTCGCGTCCGGGGCGGGTGACCTGGGGCGTGCGTCCGACGACTACCCGGGCGCGGCGGCGCGGGCGATCCGCGACTGGCAGGGCGACGTGCTCGACCTGGTCTCCACCGAGGGGGCTGCGAAGAAGTCGACGGCCCGCTTCTGGGCGCTGGGCGTCAACGGTGTCGGCGTGGCGCTGATGATCCTCGTGTTCAGCCAGACCGGCGGACTGGTCGGGGCCGAGCTCGGGGTGGCCGGCGGTACCGCGATCCTCGCCCAGCGCGTGCTGGAGGCGATCTTCGGTGAGGACGCCGTCCGGCGGCTCGCGAAGAAGGCCAAGGCCGATCTGGACGCCCGGGTGGAGGCGCTGCTCGCCATCGAACTCTCCCGCTACCTGGCGGCCCTGGACGCCGTGGACGTGCGACCCGAGCAGGCCGGCGAGGTGCTTGCCGCCGCCGCTGAGGTCGACGCAGCGCGCCACGGGCTGCGGTCCTCTGGTGCCCCGGTACCGCAGGCCCGGGTGCTTCCGGCCGGAACCGGCAGGCCGTTGCTCCCGACCGGGCGGCCGCAGGGTCCGGCCGAGCTGGCCGAGTCCGTGGCCGCAGAGTCCGTGGCCGCCGAGCCGTCGGCCACCGTCGAGGGCGAGATCCTCGACCCCGGGGAGCACTCGTGAGCGCGGCGGAGGACCGGCTCGCTCCGCGCGTGCGGGCGCTCGGTGAGGCCGTCGCGGCGGCCGAAGGGCGGGCGGACGCCGCGGTGCTGGAGAAGGCGCGGGCCGTGGTGGACCGGGCCGGAGCCCGGGTCGCGTTCAGCGGCAGCTACACCGTGGTCGCACTCGCGGGAGCCACCGGCTCGGGCAAGTCGAGCCTTTTCAACGCGCTCACCCGCACCGACCTCGCACGGGTGGCGGTGCGGCGTCCGACCACCTCGAAGGCGATGGCAGTGAGCTGGGGGAGCGAGTTGCCGCACGAGCTGCTGGACTGGCTCGACGTGACCGGCCGCCACCTGGTGCCGTCCGGCCCGCACGAACTGTCCGACCTCGTGCTGCTGGACCTTCCCGACCACGACTCCACCGAGGTCTCCCACCGGCTCGCGGTGGACCGCCTGGTCGACCTCGTCGACGCGCTGATCTGGGTGGTCGACCCGGAGAAGTACGCGGACGCCGCGTTGCACGACGGCTACCTCAAGCGGCTGGCGCCGTATGCGGAGGTGATGATGGTCGTGCTGAACCAGTCCGATCGGCTCGCGCCGGAGGAACTGGACCGGTGCCTGAGCGACCTGCGTCGGCTGCTCGACTCGGAGGGCTTGCGGGCCACTCCGATCATGGCCACGTCCGCTCTGCGCGAGACCGGCGTCAAGGAACTGCGGGAGGCCCTGGCTCGTACCGTGGCGGCGAAGCAGGCGATGGTCCGCAGGTTGTCCGCGGACGTGGGCGTGGCGGCGCGGACGCTCGGCGACGACCTGGGCGGCGGAGCGGTGCCGGTGCTCGACACAAAGCTGAGGGAGCGGGCGATCCGGGGCCTGGGCGAAGCTGCCGGCGTCCCCGTGGTGGTGGACGGGGTGCGCAGGGCGTGGCGGCGCCGGGGTTCGGTGGCGACCGGCTGGCCGTTCGTGACCTGGTTCGCGCGGCTGCGTCCGGACCCGCTGAAGAAGCTGCGACTCGACCTGAAGCCGGGAGAGCACAGCCCCACCGAGGTGAACCGCACCTCGCTGCCGAAGGCGACCTCGGTGCAGCGGGCGCGGGCCGAACAGGGGCTGCGCGAGCTGGCCGACGGCGCCTCGGACGGGCTGCCGCGCGGCTGGGCCGACGCGGTGCGGCTGGCCGCCCACGGGCGCGAGTCCTTGCTGTTCGACCGGCTGGATGCCGCGATCGCCGGCACCGACCTGTCCGTGCGGCGGGGAACCTGGTGGTGGGCGCTGTTCGGCGTGGTGCAGTGGCTGCTGATCGCGGCGGTGCTTGCCGGGGTGGTCTGGTTGTTCTCGGGACCGGTGCTGGCCTGGCTCGGGTTCCCGCCGTTGCCGCAGGTGCTCTGGTACCACGTGCCGGTGCCCACCTGGCTGCTGGTCGGCGGCGTGCTCGGCGGGGTGCTGCTCGGCGTACTCGGGCGGGCCCTGGTCGAGATCGGGGCGAACGGGCACGCCCGGGTGGCCCGGAAGAGCCTCGACGCCGCGGTCGGCGCGGTGGTGGCCGAAGCGGTGCTCGACCCCGTCCAGGCCGAACTCGACCGCTATGCCAGGGCCAGGGACGCCGTCCGGAAGGCCGCCGCAGCGTAGGACAACGAACGGGGGCGGTTCCGAACTCGGTCCATCTTCCCGGGCGGACGCCCCGCGGGGGCACCCTGCAGGTTCGCCCGGGTTGGCTGGCAGTTCGCTGGAGGTCCGGGCCGAACACTTCGCCACGCGGAGCCGGATCCCTATCGTCGGGATCATGCCAGCCAGAGTGATCCCCGCCGTCGCCCTGCTCATCGTGTTGATGGTGAGCGGGTGCGGGACGCTGCGTCCCGGTTCCCCGTCGAGTGGGACGCCGACGTCCGGTCCGTCCAGCCCGGCGGTCGGCACGACCCACGAACAGCTGGAGTCCGGCGGACGCCAGCGCACCTTCGCGCTGCACCGACCGGCCGTGGCCGCCCCGGCGTCGGGCTACCCGCTGGTGGTCATGCTGCACGGAGGATTCGGGAGTGGGGCGCAGGCCGAGGCCGCCTACGGCTGGGACGCGCAGGCCGACAGCGCCGGCTTCCTGGTCGCCTACCCCGACGGGGTGAACCGGGCCTGGAATGGCGGGGGTGGCTGTTGCGGACAGCCCGGGCGGCAGGGTGTCGACGACGTGGCCTTCATCGAGGCAATGGTCGCCCGGATCGGCGCGGAGGTCGCGATCGACCCGGCCCGGATCTACGCCACGGGAATGTCGAACGGCGCGATCATGACCTACCGGCTGGCCTGCGAGAGCGACCTGTTCGCGGCTGTCGCCCCGGTCGCGGGAAACCAGCTGGTCGACTGCGCGGACGCGAAGCCGGTCTCGCTGCTGCACATACACGGGGCTGCCGACACCCATGTGCGGCTGGACGGCACGCCGGGCGTCGGTGTCGCCCGGATCAGTGGGCCACCGGTCGCGGACGTGGTGGACGCCTGGCGCCTGCGGGATTCCTGCGGCGCGTTCCGGAACTCGACGGAGGGTGAGGTGAGCACGTCGGTGGCGGCCTGCCCGCACGGTCGCGTCGTCGAACTGGTCGTCATCGCCGGCGCCGGGCACCAGTGGCCGGGCTCGTCCAGCAAGGGCTATCCGGGAGCCGATCCGCCGTCCCGGGCGCTGTCCGCCACCGCGACGATCTGGGCGTTCTTCGCCGATCACCCGAAGGTGTAGGAGCGCGCCTGGTCAGGTGAGGCCGGCGACGAGACTCGCCGAGGCGCGCTCGGCGAGTTCGGAGACCGTCGCCAGCGGGGGCGCCACGGTCGAGTTGTCGGAAGTCGCCCTCGAGGACGCCGAGGGTGAGCGATGCGGCGGTGCCGGCGCGCTCCGCGTCCCCGCACATAGCCCTCGTGGGCTGATCCCGTCCGGCCCTGTCCACAGGCGGTCGGTCATCCACAGGACGCGAGGTCGCCTGAACCGTACCGGGCCCGGGTGCCGATACTCACCACCGACATCGACGGAGGGAATCGGCATGGAGGCAGCGGTCTGGATCACCGGCAACGTGGGCAGCGAGGTGGAGGTGAAGGAGTTCCGGGAAGGGGTCACTTACGCCAGCTTCCGGCTCGCCTGCACGCCGCGGTTGTGGCGGGGCGGGCAGTGGGGCGACGACGAGACCACCTGGCTGGGGGTCGTCTGCACCAAGGCGTTGGCGCTGAACGTGAAGTCGAGCCTCGGCAAGGGCGATCCGGTGGTGGTCGTGGGCCGGTTGCGCACCGAGCGCTGGACAGACCCGCAGGGGGTGCGGCACGAGCGGCTCCGGCTGGACGCGCAGTCGGTCGGCCACGACCTGTCCCGGGGCACCTCGGTGTTCCGGAAGTCGACCAGGGTGGCGGCGGACGACCAGGAGGTGAACATCGGCGAGCTCATCCTGGCCACCGAGGAGCAGGACAGCGTCGAAAACGGCGAGCCGAAGCCGGGGGAGGATGCAGCCTGAACAAGGCCACCTCGCCCCCGGACGATCGGGTCCGGATCAGCGTGCCGCTTGACCTTGACGCTACGGCAGGGTTTCCACTGGACGCGGAGGTGGTCGGGATGACCCATCAAGACATCGATCCGCTGGTGGTGGACAGGCTGAGGCTGGCCCTGGCGGCGGATTCGGCGTCCGCCAGGTTGCAGACCGCGATGGCTGCGGGCCTGCGTCCCCACGATGCCTACATCGATCCGATCGTGACCCGGTTCGCGGTGGAACCGGACTTCTTCGTGCGCGACATGCTCACCTGGGCACTGGTCCAGCACGACCGGTCGCGCACGCTGGAGCGGGTCCTGCCGGAGCTGCACTCGGCCTTTCCCCAGGCTCGGAGCCAGGCGTTGCACACGCTGTCCAAGCTGGGTGATCGACGCGCGTGGCCCGCGATCACCACCGAACTCCTCGCTGACACCGAGGATGAGGTGGCCCGGACCGCGTGGCGCGCGGCGGCCACGCTGGTGCCGCCGCACGAGGCCGCAGGGCTCGCCGAGTTCCTCTCGACGCAGTTCGGGCTGGGCGACCGCGTGACGCAGCGGAGTCTGAGCCGCGCCCTGGCCATGCTCGGCGACGGCGCGACGACGGTCATCGAGCGGGGACGGCTGCACAGGAATCCTGCGATCCGCATGCATGCCATCGCCACCGAACGGCTGATCAGGAATCCCGACGAGGGCTTCGACGTCGCCATCATCGCCGCCCAGCGGATCGTGGCGCTCAACGGCGCCCCGCTCGTCGAGGACGTCGAGCTGTAGCCAGGTGTCCCCCCGACCGGCCGGAGTGCACCAGCGCCCCGACCGGCGATCGGGATCCGACGGCGAGGATCAGTCGCGAGTGAGCCGGCGGTGCTTCGTCCGGTGCGGACGGGCCGCCTCGGCACCCATCCGGGCGACCTTGTTCTCCTCGTAGTCGGCGTAGTTGCCCTCGAACCAGAACCACACCGCGTCGTCCTCGTCGGTGCCCTCCCACGCCAGGATGTGGGTGGCGACCCGGTCCAGGAACCAGCGGTCGTGGGAGATCACGACGGCACAGCCCGGGAACTCCAGCAGGGCGTCCTCCAGCGACTGCAGGGTCTCCACGTCCAGGTCGTTGGTCGGCTCGTCGAGGAGCAGCACGTTGCCGCCCATCTTCAGCGTGAGCGCGAGGTTCAGCCGGTTCCGCTCACCGCCGGAGAGGACGCCGGCCAACTTCTGCTGGTCAGGCCCCTTGAACCCGAAGGACGCCACGTAGGCGCGCGAGGGCATCTCGAAGCTGCCCACCTTGATGTGGTCCAGACCGTCCGAGACGACCTCCCAGACGTTCTTGGCCGGATCGATGCCGGAACGGCCCTGGTCGACGTAGGAGAACTTCACCGTGCCGCCGACCTTGAGGCTGCCGGAATCGGGCTGCTCCTCGCCGACGACCATCTTGAACAGGGTGGTCTTGCCCACGCCGTTCGGGCCGATGATGCCGACGATGCCGGCGCGCGGGAGGGTGAAGCTGAGGTCCTCGATCAGCACCCGGTCGCCGAACCCCTTGGTGAGCGTGGTGGCCTGCAGCACGTCCGAGCCCAGGCGCGGGCCCGGTGGGATGTTGATCTCGGCGAGGTCCACCTGGCGGTTACGCTCGGCCTCGGCCGCCAGCTCCTCGTAGCGGGCCAGGCGCGCCTTGTTCTTGGCCTGGCGGGCCTTCGGGTTCGCCCGCACCCACTCCAGTTCCTTCTCCAGGATCTTGGCGCGCTTGGCGTCCTTCTTGCCCTCGATCTGCAGCCGGGAACGCTTGGTCTCCAGATAGGTGGAGTAGTTGCCCTCGTAGGGGTGCAGCTGGCCGCGGTCGACCTCGCAGATCCACTCCGCGACGTTGTCCAGGAAGTACCGGTCGTGGGTCACCGCGAGCACGGCGCCCGGGTAGCTCTTCAGGTGGCCCTCGAGCCAGGCGACGCTCTCGGCGTCCAGGTGGTTGGTGGGCTCGTCGAGCAGCAGCAGGTCGGGCTGCTGCAGCAGCAGCTTGCACAGCGCGACCCGGCGACGCTCACCACCCGAAAGGATGTCCACGATGGCGTCGCCCGGCGGGCACTGCAGCGCGTCCATCGCCTGCTCCAGCTGGGAGTCCAGGTCCCACGCCTCGCGGTGGTCGAGATCGGTCTGCAACTCGCCCATCTCCGCGAGCAGGGCGTCGAAGTCGGCGTCCGGCTCGGCCATCGCCATCGAGATCTCGTTGAACCGGTCGAGCTTGGCCTTGGTGTCGGCGACGGCCTCGTGGATGTTCTCCAGCACGGTCTTGCCCTCGGTCAGCGGGGGCTCCTGGAGCAGGATCCCGACGGACTTCTCCTTGGCCAGCATCGCGTCGCCGTTGTCAGGAGTGAGCATCCCCGCCATCAGCTTGAGCATGGTCGACTTGCCCGCCCCGTTCGGCCCGACGACGCCGATCTTGGCGCCCTCGAAGAAGGAGAGGGTGACGTTGTCCAGCACGAGCTTCTCGCCCAGCTTCTTGCGGACGTTGTGCATCGTGAACACGAATTCGGGCATGCGGATCTTCCTCGAGGAGTGTGGAGCGGCGCCCAGTCTATGACAGCCGCGCCGCACCGCCGAGTCGTCAGACTCTCAGCGGGCGGCGGCGTGCGGAGACTGTGACACGTCGGTGCTGCGGGAGCTGAGGAGTTCGGCGAGCGTCAGGGCCCGGCGTCCCGCCAGGTCGGCGAGCTGGAGGCGGCAGGAAAAGCCGTCGGCGAGCAGGACGGCGTCGGGACCGGCAGCCTCCACCGCCGGCAGCAGGTGCGCGTTCGCGACCGCCACGGACGTCTCGTAGTGGCCACGCTCGACACCGAAGTTGCCGGCCAGGCCGCAACAGCCGGAGACCGTCACGACCCGGGCGCCGGTGCGGGCGAGCAGGCGCTCATCGGCCGCCCAACCCAGCACCGCCGAGTGGTGGCAGTGTGGCTGGGCGACCACGGTGGTGCCGGTGAGGTCCGGAGGCGTCCAGTCGGTTTCGGTCAGCAATTCGGCGAGCGTGCGGACGCCGGCCGCGACCTCGGCCACTCGCGGGTCGTCCACCAGGTCGGACGCGTCGCTGCGCCACACCGCCGTACAGGACGGTTCCAGCCCCAGCACCGGCGTCCCGGCAGCGACGATCGGATGCAACACGTCCAGCGATCCCCGGATCAGGCGGGCGGCGTGAGCGCGCTGGCCGGTGGTGATCCAGGGCAGCCCGCAACAGGCCGTGCGGCGCAGCACCGTGGGCGCGAACCCTGCCTCGACCAGCACGCGCAGCACGGCGTCCAGCCGGGTGGCGTCGAGCGTGTCCGTGAACGAGTCCACCCAGACCACCAGGGCTCGCCCTTCGGGTGAGCGGGCCGCGCGCCCCTCACCGAATCGGGCTGCCCTCCGGTTGAACCGCGGCAGCGCCCGACGTCCATCCACCCCGGCGAGCCAGGTGGCGGCCCGCCCGATGCCCGGAGCGGCGAGCAGGCCGTTCACGACGGCGGCAAGCCCCGGCACGCCGGTGACCAGGCGTCCCCAGGTGGGCAGCCAGCCGAGCGTGTAGTGGCTGCGGGGCCGGGGCCGGAACCGGTACGCCTCGGCCAGCACGCGCGACTTCAGTGCGGCCACGTCGGTGCCGGTCGGGCACTCGCTGGCACAGGCCTTGCAGGACAAGCACAGGTCGAGCGCCTCCTGCACCTGCGGTGCCCGCCAGCCGCCGGTGACGAGGGTGCCGTTCACCATCTCCTGCAGCGCGCGGGCGCGGCCCCGGGTGGAGTCCTGCTCGCGTCCGGTGGCCTGGTAGGACGGGCACATCACCCCGCCCGTGTCGGCCAGGCACTTGCCCACCCCGGTGCACCGGTGCGCGGCCGCGGTGAAGCCGACGTCGAGCCGGGGCAGCCGCGAGCCGACCGCCGCAGGGAGCCGCAGGTCGGCGTCCAGGGGACGCGGATCGACCAGCACCCCCGGGTTGAGCAGGTTGTCGGGGTCGAAGATGTGCTTCACCGCCGCGAACAGTGCCAGCGCCTGGGAGGAGTACATCCGGCCCAGCAGCTCCGAGCGGGCGCGGCCGTCCCCGTGTTCGCCCGAGCACGATCCGCCATAGCCGGCGGCCAGTTGGGCGGCCGCCTCCACGAACGACCGGTAGCCTGCGACGCCATTCGGAGAGGACAGCTCGAAGTCGATCCGGACATGCACGCAGCCCTCGCCGAAGTGGCCGTACGGCAGTCCGTGCAGGCCGTGGGCGGCGAGCAGGGCGTCGAAGTCGCGCAGGTAGGCCCCCAGTGCTTCGGGCGGGACGGCGGCGTCCTCCCACCCGGCGTGGGCGGGTTTCGCGAGGCCGACCGCGGCCAGCCCGGCCCCGTCCGCGCGGATCCGCCACAGCCTCGACGCCAGCGCCCGGTCGGTGACCACCTCCGCGTCGAGCCCTCCCGCGGCCGACAGCACCGCCGCGGCCCGCCCGGCGAGGTCGTCGGGATCGGCATCGGTGAGCTCGATGAACAGCCAGCCCTCGCCGGCGGGCAGCGGCGGCACGGCGGAGGCTCCGAGCCGGCGCCGGACCACCTCCACGATCCGCCGGTCGAGGCCCTCGACGGCGGTGGGGCGGAACGGCAGCACCCGGGGCGTGGCGTCGGCGGCCGACGCCATGTCCGGGTAGCCGATCACGACGAGCGCGGCGTGCGGGAGGTCGGCGACGAGCCGCAGCCGGGCGCCGGTGACGACGGCGAGCGTCCCTTCCGAGCCGGCCAGGAAGCGGGCCACGTCGAACCCGTGTTCGGGGAGCAGGTGCTCGAGGCTGTAGCCGGAGACCTGGCGCGGGAACCGGCCGAACTCGGTGCGGATCACGCCGAGGTTGGCCTGCACGAGGTCGTGCAGGGCGGCCAGGGAGGGGGAGTCGCCGGGGCCGCTGCCGGACGCGAGAGCGAGACGCTCGCCGCTGCCGGTGATCACATCGAGGCCGAGCACGTTGTCGGCGGTGCGGCCATAACCGAGCGCCCGGGCGCCACAGGCGTTGTTGCCGATCATGCCGCCGACGGTGCACCGGTCGGCCGTCGACGGGTCGGGTCCGAAGCGCAGCCCGTGCCCGGACGCTGCGGCGGTCAGTCGGGCGGGCACCACCCCGGGTTCGACGATCGCCGCCGGTGCGGAGGGGTCGATGTCGGTGATCCGGTCCAGCCGGGAGCAGTCGACGACCAGCCCGCCGCCGATCGCGTTGCCGGCGATCGACGTGCCGGCGCCGCGGCTGGTCAGGGGCAGGCGGGCGTCGCGCGCCGCGTCCACGAGGTCGCGCAGTTCGGCGACGGAACCCGGTCGCGCGACGGCGGCCGGGGCCATCCGGAAGAGCGAGGCGTCGCTGCTGTAGAGCGCTCGCGTGAGCGTTGTCGTGTCCAGGTCGAATCCGGCCGCCGCCAGCGCGGCCACCTTCCCGGTGAACGCTGCGGCCGCCACGGCCTCAGTCTGTCACGCGGGAGACCGCCTCCATGGCCCGGCCCAGCGCTTCGAAGTCGTCGGGGTCGACCCGATCCACCAGCGCGCGGCGCACCGACTCGACGTGGCTGGGGGCGGCGTCCACCAGTAGCCGGTAGCCCGCAGGAGTCATGATTGCGTTCACGCCGCGCCGGTCGGACGGGCACGCGACCCGCTGCACCAGGCCCTTCGACTCCATCCGCGAGATCGTGTGGGTGAGCCGGGACCGGGACTGCCGTACCCGTTCGGCGAGGTCGGACATGCGCAGCATGTGCCGCTCGCACTCGGACAGGTGCACCAGGATCTCGTACTCGCCGAGGTCGAGGCCGAACGGACGCAGCTCCGCGTCCAGCCGGTCGTTGATCCGGGCCACGCCGTTCAGGAATGACCGCCAGATCCGCTGCTGCTCGGCGCTCAACCAGCGGGGCTCCACCTGCGTAGTCATCCGCTGAGGATATCAATTCAGTTCACATTTCAACAACTGGACGAAAAGGGGACGGTTCTCCTTTCCGTCCACACCTTTCGTCCAGATTGCGCACGGGCGTTCGTGGACGCGCGGGTCGGGTGTGGGGATAGGCTCGTGATCGCCCCCTCCGATGGAACTCCGATAGGGGAACTACGTGATCGAAGTGCTGAGTGCGCGCGGACTGATGGCCGCACGGTTGGCCGGACGGTTCGTCGGGGGAACCCTCGACGAGCTCCGTCGACGGGTCCGCGTGGGCACCAACCTGCTCGAGATCGACGAGTGGGCCCGGGAACTGATCGCCTCGGCCGGGGCCGTGTCGTGCTACGTCGACTACGCGCCCCCGTTCGGACGCGGGCCGTTCGGCAAGGTGATCTGCACTTCGGTGAACGATGCGGTGCTGCACGGCCTGCCGCACGACTACACGCTGCAGGACGGCGACCTGCTCAGCCTCGACTTCGCGGTGTCCATTGACGGCTGTGTCGCCGACGCCGCCACCAGCTTCATCGTGGGCGATCCGGTCGACCCGGCCGACCAGCGGATGATCGACGCCACCCGCACCGCGCTGGCCGCAGGCATCGCGGCAGCCGGGCCGAAAGCCCGGGTCGGCGACATCTCCGAGGCCATCGGGACGGTGCTGCGCGCGGCGGGCTACCGGGTCAACACCGATTTCGGCGGCCACGGCGTGGGCAGCACCATGCACCAGGATCCGCACATCCCCAACGACGGACGCGCCGGACGCGGCCTGCGCCTGCAGCCGGGGCTGCTGCTCGCGATCGAGCCGTGGGTGATGCGCGACACCGACCGACTGGTCACCGACGACGACGGCTGGACGCTGCGCAGCGCCACCGGGTGCCGCACGGCCCACTCGGAGCACACCGTCGCGATCACCGACCGCGGGGTGGAGATCCTGACCCCCCATTCCTGATTCGACCTCCCGGACGACCACGGGCTCCGGGCTCGCGCGCTGCGGCGATGCGCACGGCGGATCCGGTCTGAACCCGGCGAATGCTCGCGAACGACTGCGGAGAGTACGTAGCGGGATCCCCGGCGGCACGGTTCCTACGCAATAGACTGCGGAGACAGTCCAGCGGGGGATGTGAGGGAAATGGCACCTTCGAGCATCGACGTCGACGCACTGGTTGGGGCGGCACCGCCGTCCGCGGGGGCACTGTTCCGCTGGCGCGTCGAGCAGACCCCTGCGAAGGAGGCGTTCCGCTACCCGGACGCCCATGACCAGTGGGTTTCGATCGACTGGACCGAGACCCGGAGCCGGGTGGACGCCTACGCCGCCGGCCTGCTCGCCCTCGGCCTGCAGCGTGAGCAACGGGTCGCGATCGTCTCCAACACCCGGATCGAGTGGATCCTCACCGACTACGCCATCAACTGCGCGGGCGGTGCGACCACGACGATCTACCCGAACACCCAGGGCAGGGACTTCGCGCACATCGTCACCGACTCCGGCTCGGTGATCCTGGTGGCGGAGAACGAAGAGCAACTCGCCAAGCTGGACTCCTCGGCGGAGGCCGAGGCGCAGGTCCGCCACGTCATCCTCTTCGACGGCGAGGGTGACGGTGAGCGGGTGCTCACCCTCGACCAGCTGGCTGAACGGGGCCGTGAGCTGCTGGCGTCCGACCCCGGCGTGGTCGACCGGGCGATCGCGTCCATCGGGATCGACGATCTGGCCACGCTGATCTACACCTCCGGCACGACCGGCATGCCCAAGGGCGTCGAGCTCACCCACCGCTGCTGGGTCTACCAGGCGGTCGTGCTCAACGAGTTGGAGCTGATCAGCCCCAGCGCCCTGCAGTACCTGTGGCTTCCGCTGTCACACGTATTCGGCAAGGACCTGCTGACCATCCAGCTGGGCATCGGCTTCAGCACTGCCGTGGACGGCAGGATCGACCGCATCGTGAGCGGTCTCGGCGAGACGCACCCGAACTTCATGTGTGGCGCGCCGCGAATCTTCGAGAAGGTGCGCGCCGCGGTCATGCTGTCCTCGCCCCGGCGCGGCGTCAAGGGCCGGATCGCCCGCTGGGCGTTCGCGGTCGGGCGCGCGTCCCGCGAGTACCGGCTCGCCGGGAAGTCGCTGCCGCCGGCGATGAGCCTGGCGTACGCGGTCGCCGACCGCCTGGTGTTCAGCAAGCTGAAGGACCGGGTCGGCGGCAACGTCGACTTCTTCGTCTCCGGGTCGGCGAAGCTGAGCTCGCAGGTGCAGGCGTGGTTCTACTCGGCCGGCCTCGTGGTCGTGGAGGGCTACGGGCTCACCGAGACCGGCGCGGTGAGTTGCGTGAACCTGCCGCTGCCGGTGCGGATCGGGACGGTCGGGCCGGCGCTGCCAGGAACCGAGCTGAAGATCGCCGCCGACGGCGAGATCCTGATCAAGGGACCCGCGGTGATGCAGGGCTATCACAACGACCCTGAGCGCACCGCGGAGGCGCTGGTGGACGGTTGGTTCCACACCGGCGACATCGGGAAGCTGGACGCGGACGGCTTCCTCACCATCACCGACCGCAAGAAGGACCTGATGAAGACCTCCGGCGGGAAGTACGTGGCGCCGGCGAAGGTGGAGGGTGTGATCGCCGCGACCATCCCGTACGTCTCCCAGGTGGTCGCCGTCGGCGACGGGCGCAAGTACATCTCCGCGCTGCTCACCCTGGACCGCGACAACCTCGCGAAGTGGGCGGCCCGACACAAGCTCGCCGACCTGGACCATGCCGAACTCACCCAGAGCCCCGAGCTCCGCAAGACGATCGAGCGGTTCATGGGTGCGGCCAACGGCAAGCTGGAGCGCTGGGAGACGGTGAAGAGGTTCGCCATCCTGCCGAGCGAGTTCAGCGTGGACGACGGCGGGGTGACGCCGAACATGAAGATCCGCCGCAAGGTGGTCACCGAGCGCTACGCGGAGATCGTCGAGTCGCTGTACGAGGAAGACCCGGTCGAGGTCGAGTGAGCGGGTACGTCAGCCGCGTCCCGCTGCGCTGGGTGGACCTGGACGCCCAGGGACACGTCAACAACGCTGTCATCGCCGACTACCTGCAGGAGGCCCGGGTCGGCTGGCTGCTGTCGGGGCCGAACGCGCACCTGCTCGGCACGTCCACGATGGTGGTCTCCCACCAGGTCGAGTACCTCGGCCCGGTCGCCTTCGCGGTCGAGCCGGTCGAGGTGGTCCTCAGCGTCGGCACGGTCGGTGCCGCCCGGTTCACGCTCGGCTACGCGGTCTTCCAGGACGGGCGCCAGCTCGCGAGGGCCCGCTCCGTCCTCTGCCTGTATGACTACACGGCGAGCCGGCCGCGGCGGATGACCGGAGCGGAGCGGTCCTGGTTCAACGCCCAGACGGTCGACCTGGAGCCGCTGCCCTCGCTCGGCCGCTGGCAGGTCGGTGAGCGTGCGCACGCCTACGACTTCGGCGTCCGCTGGTCTGACCTGGACCCGTACGGCCACGTGAACAACGTCCGGGTGTTCGACTTCGTCGCGGAGGCCCGAATCCGGATGAACCCGGACGACGACACGTCCACCCGGATGCACGCCGCGGCCGAGCAGGGCCAGTTGTGGATGGTCGCGCGGCAGGACGTCGACTACCTGGGCCAGATCGCGCACCGCTCCGAGCCGTACCGGGTGCGTTCCGCGATCGCGCGGGTGGGCCGCACGTCGGTGACCATCGTTGCCCAGGTCGAGGACCCGCTCGAGGACGCCGTGCTCACCCGCACCCGCACCGTCCTGGTCTGCGGTGACTCCGCCGGACGCCCGGTGCCCCTGCCGGCGTCGATGATTGCCGCCGCCGAGCGCTGGCCGGCTGATCCGGTCTGAGCGGGTGGCCGAAAAGGAGAACCGTCCCCTTTCCGTCCACCCTGGCCGAAAAGCGGACGGTTCTCCTTTTCGGCCATCCGATGCCTAGGGCAGGTCGAGCCAGACGGCGGTGTCGGTGGGCACCAGCCCGTCCTCAAGAGGGCCGGACGCGATCAGCACCTGTGCGCCGCCCGGCAGCGGGACGGGCTCGGCCGACAGGTTCACCAGGCACCCGAAGCCCGGCTCGCGGGTGAAGTACAGGACGTGGCCGGGGACCTCGTCGCTCCAGGCCAGCGTGCCGTCGCCGAGCGCGGGGTGCGCCGATCGGATCGCCAACGCGTGCCGGTACAGCGAAAGGGTGGAGTCCGGATCACCGTCCTGCGCGGCCACGCTGAGGTCCGCCCACGCGGCGGGCTGGGGGAGCCACGGCTCCGCGTCCACGCCGAACCCGTAGGGCGACCTCGTGCCCGACCACGGCAGGGGTACGCGGCAGCCATCCCTGCCGGCGATCCGGCCGTTGGTGCGGAAGAAGCTGGGGTCGTCGCGCACCTCGTCGGGGAGGTCCTCCACCTCGGGCAGACCCAGCTCCTCGCCCTGGTAGATGTAGGCCGGGCCGGGCAGCGCGAACTCCAGCAGGGCTGCCGCCCGGGCGCGGCGCCGGCCGAGTGCGGCGTCGGTGGGCAGCGGATAGAAGTACTCGGCGAACCGGTGCAGCCATTCCGGCGGTGTTCCCGCGAGGGTGAACGGCTTGCCGGTCTCGGGCTTGCCGTAGCGGGTGACCACGCGGGTGCAGTCGTGGTTGCCGAGAACCCAGGTGGTCGGGGCGCCGATGGCGGCGTGGGCGACCAGGTTGCGGTCGATCATCGCGCGCAGCGAACCGGCCTCCCACTCGCACCAGAGCATGTCGAAGTTGAAGGTGGTGTGCATGCGTCCGGGTTCGACGAACCGCATCAGGGCGTCCAGCGGCTTCACGTTGGACTCGCAGACGAAGATCCGTTCGCCCAGGCCCCGTTCGGCGTAGCTGTCGGCGATGTCGCGCCAGTGCCGCTGGATGGCGTCCAGTTCGGGACGGTTCCACCACGGGTGGCCCGGGTAGAAGGTGGCCTGGCCGAGGCCGGTCTCCGGGTCGATCGGGGTGTCGGGGTAGTCCATGTCCTTCGCGAGGCCGTCGGCGACGTCGACCCGCAGGCCGTCCACGCCCCGGTCGAACCAGAACCGGATCACGTCGTCGAAGAACTCCGCGACCGCAGGGTTGGCCCAGTTCCAGTCCGGCTGCTCGGGGGCGAACATGTGCAGGTACCACTGTTCGGGGCCGTCCGGGCCGACCACCCGCTCCCAGGCCGAGCCGCCGAACAGCGAGCCCCAGTTGGTGGGGGGCTCGGCGCCGTCGGGCCCGCTGCCGTCGCGGAAGTGGAACAGTGAGCGCTCCGGCGAGCCGGGGCCGGCCGACAGCGCCGCCCGAAAGGCCGGGTGCGTGTTGGCACAGTGGTTCGGGACGAGGTCGATCAGCACCCGGATACCGCGCTCGTGGGCGCCGGCGAGGAAGGCGTCCGCATCGTCGAGGGTGCCGAACATCGGCGAGATGTCGCAATAGTCGGCGACGTCGTAGCCGCCGTCCGCCATCGGGGACGGGTACCACGGGCTCACCCAGACCGCGTTCACGCCGAGGGACTGCAGGTAGTCCAGCCGCTCGACCATCCCCTGTACGTCACCGGTGCCGTCGTTGTTCGCATCCGCGAACGAGCGCGGGTAGATCTGGTAGACGACGGCGTCGCGCCACCACGGGCGGTCAGTGCTGGTCACGGTTCCGCAGCCTAGGGCACGCAAGAACGATGTCGCGATCCCGCCGCTCTCCGCATCCCGGATGCCCCACCCGTCCCATTCGGGCGCTTCAGCGGTCAGATCGCGTCAGGGTCGACGGAAGTCCGAGGACGCGCGGACGATCAACTCCGGCTGGAAGACCGTGTGCGGGTGCTCGGTGAGCAGCAGGTCGGCCGCGGCCCAGCCGAGCTGACGCATCGGCTGGCGCACCGAGCTCAGCGGGGTCATCAGTTCCGCGGCGAAGTACAGGTCGTCGTAGCCGACCACGGCCATGTCGCGGGGGATCGACAGGCCGCGCACCCGCAGTTCCCGCATCGCGCCGAGGGCGACGATGTCGTTCATGGCGAAAACGGCCGTCGGTGCGGGGCCGGGGTCGTCCAGCGCCTCGATCAGGCCACGCTGGCCCTCGTTCGCCGTCAGGTTGGGCAGGTTCACGACCCGCAGCACGTCGGTCGGGTCGAGCCCGGCGGCCTGGACGGCCTCGATGGCGCCGCGCAGCCGGTGCCGGGTCTGCTGGAGGTCGGTCGGGCCGGCGAGGTAGAGGATCCGTCGGTGGCCTTGGTCGAGAAGGTGGCTGATCGCCTGGCGTCCGCCGGAGACGTGGTCGACGCCCACGGAGGTGTGCTGGGTGCTGTGGGAGTCCATCAGCACCGAAGGGATGCCGAGCCGGCGCAGGTCGCCGAGCCGCTGCGTGGTCGAGGCTGTCGGCGTGACCAGCACACCGCGGACGCCCTGCTCGGCGAGCAACCGGAGGAACTGCGCCTCCCGCTGCGGATCCTCGTCGGAGGAGCACAGGATCAGGGTGTGGTCGTCATCGGCGAGGCGGTCCTCGATGCCGCGGGCGAGTTCGGTGTAGTACGGGTTGCCCACGTCCATCACGATCACGCCGACGGTGCGGGACACCCCCGCCCGCAACTGCCGTGCGGACGCGTTGCGGTGGAAGTTGAGCTGCGCCATCGCCTGCTCGACCCTGACACGGGTCTTCTCTGTGACCGACTCGGGCCGGTTCAGCACGTTCGAGACGGTGCCGACCGAGACCCCCGCCAGCTGCGCGACGTCCTTCACGCTCGCCCGTTGTGCGGTCATCGGAGTCCTTCCTGCAATTGGCCCGAGCATAACCACAGGGCCTGCCGGAATGCCGGAGAATCGCCCAAACTGCTGAATCGATTCATGCGGGACGGACTCGGCCGCGGAATCAGCGGCGGTAGGTGGCTGCGCCCTTCCAGATCGTCATCACGACGGGGTCGGGCAGCTCGCGTCCGTGGTACGGGTTGTTCCGCGAGCGGGAGCGGGACGCGTCCCGGTCGACGACGGCCCGCGCGGACGGGTCCACGAGCACGAGGTTCGCCGGTTCCCCGACGGCCAGCGGACGGCCCTGGCCGGCCACCTGCCCGATTCGGGCCGGCGCGGACGACATCCGCTCCACGACGGTGGGCCAGTCCATCCGCCCGGTGTTGACCATGACCTCCATCACCACCGACAGTGCCTGCTCCAGGCCGATCATGCCGGGCAGCGCCACGTCGAAGGGGTGGTCCTTGTCCTGGCGGGCGTGCGGGGCGTGGTCGGTGCCGACGATGTCGATCGTGCCGTCGGCCAGCGCCTCGCGCACCGCCTCGAGGTGCTCGGAGGTGCGCAGCGGCGGGTTGACCTTGAACGTGGTGTCGTAGCCGGCGACCAGTGGGGTGTCGAGCAGCAGGTGGTGCGGGGTGGCCTCCGCGGTCACCTTGATGCCGCGCTTCTTGGCCCAGCGCACGATGTCGACGCTCTCCGCGGTGGACACATGGCAGACGTGGACGCGGGAGTCGGTGAGCTCGGCGAGCTGCACGTCGCGGGCAACGATGATGCTCTCCGCCTGGGATGGCCAGCCGGGCAGGCCGAGGCGTCCGGACCACTCCGACTCGTGGCAGCAGGCGCCGGGCCCGGCCAGCTGGGTGTCCTGGGAGTGCTGGGCGACCACGCCGTCGAAGGAGCGGACGTAGCTGAGCGCGCGGCGCATCAGCTGGGAGTCGCCCACGCACCGGCCGTCGTCGGAGAAGACCCGCACCCGGGCGCCCGAGTTGGCCATCAGGCCGAGTTCGGCCAGTTCTTCCCCGGCCAGCCCCTTGGTGATCGCGCCGACCACGCGCACCTCGCAGTGGCCCTCCCGCTGGCCCAGTCCGGCCACGTACTCGGCGGCCTCGGCGGTGTCGGTGACCGGGTTGGTGTTGGCCATCGCGTGGACACAGGTGAAGCCGCCACGCGCGGCCGCGGCGGTGCCGGAGTCGACGGTCTCTGCGTCCTCACGTCCGGGCTCGCGCAGGTGGGTGTGCAGGTCGACCAGCCCGGGGAGGGCGAGCAGGCCGTCCGCGTCGAACCGCTCCACTCCGGCCGGCGCGGACGCGGGGTCGGCGATCAGCCCACCGGACAGGTACAGGTCGCTCCGGCTCCCGTCGGCGAGCGTCGCGCCCGTGATCAGGAGGTCGGTGGGCGTGGTGGTCAATGCACTGCTCCTTCGTCCGAGCCCAGCAGGTGGTACAACACGCTCATCCGGATCGCCACGCCGGCGGCGACCTGGTCGAGAACCAGCGAGTTGGCGGCGTCCGCGGCGGCGCTGGAGATCTCCACGCCCCGGTTCATCGGGCCGGGATGGCAGATCGCCGCGTCGGGCTTCATCGCGGCGAGCCGTTCTTCGGTGAGTCCGAACCGCGCGGTGTACTCGCGTTCGGTGGGGAAGAAGCCGCCGGCCATCCGCTCGCGCTGCACCCGCAGCATCATCACGATGTCGGCCTCGCCGAGCACCGGGTCCAGGTCGTCGCTGATCTGGCAGCCCCAGTTCTCCACCCCGGTGGGCAGCAGGGTCGGCGGCGCGACCAGCACGACCTCACCCCCCAGGGTGTGCTGCAGCAGCACGTTGCTGCGCACGACCCGCGAGTGCAGCAGGTCGCCGACGATGGCGATCTTCTTGCCGGCGAAGCCCTCGGCGCCGACCGTCCGGAAGTGCTGGCGCATCGCGTAGGCGTCCAGCAGCGCCTGGGTGGGGTGCTCGTGCTGCCCGTCGCCGGCGTTGACCACCTGGGCGCGCACCCAGCTGGCCACCTGGGCGGCCGCGCCCGAGGACGAGTGCCGGATCACGAAGCAGTCCACCCCCATCGCGTCGAGGGTGAGCATGGTGTCTCGCAGCGACTCCCCCTTGCTCACCGACGACCCCTTGGCGGAGACGTTGATGGTGTCGGCGCTCAGCCACTTGCCGGCGATCTCGAAGGACGTGCGGGTGCGGGTCGAGTCCTCGAAGAAGATGTTGACGATGGTGCGTCCGCGCAGGGCGGGCAGCTTCTTCACCGGACGCGACTGCACCTGCTGCATCTCCTCGGCGAGGTCGAGGATGCCGGTGGCGGTGGACAGGTCGAGATCGGCGCAGCTGAGCAGGTGCCTCATCGGTTGCCTCCCCGGGAGATGGTGACCGCGTCGTGCCCGTCCTTCTCGGTCAGGAGCACCTGGACGCGTTCGTCGGCCGCGGTCTGGATGGTCCGTCCGACGTGGTCGGCGGCCACCGGCAACTCGCGGTGGCCCCGATCGACGAGGACGGCCAGCCGGACGGCCCGTGGCCGGCCGAGGTCGCGCAGGGCGTCGATCGCCGCGCCGATCGTGCGTCCGGAGTAGAGCACGTCGTCGACCAGGACCACCACGGCGTCGTCGATCCGGCCGGGGATCGAGGTCCGGGCCGGGTTGCGGGTGGGGTTGCGGCGCAGGTCGTCGCGGTACATCGTGATGTCGAGGTCGCCCACCCGGACGGGGCTGCCCTCGATGCCCTCGATCAGTCTCGCCAGCCGCCGGGCCAGGTGGACGCCGCGGGTCGGGATGCCGAGCAGCACCAGGTCGGACGCGCCACGGTTCGCCTCGAGGATCTCGTGCGCGATCCTGGACAGTGATCGGGCCAGTTCGGATGCATCGACAACGGTGCGGGAACTCTCCTCCGAACCGCTGGTCGGGCCCGAACCGTCGGTCGAGCTTGTCGAGACCTCCCGGGGTGCAGGGTCAACCACGCAGCGCTCCTCGTGTGCTCTCGGATCGGTGGTCATCAGCACAGGTGCCACCGGTCTTCGAGCGGCCAGACTATCCGAGGTCGGCTACCGTTTGGTCATGCTTCCAGTTCCCGCGTTCCTCCCGCTGGAGACCCTGCCCAGTTGGCCTGCCGTGACGGATCCGACGGTTCTGGAGATGCTCACGCTGACGATCTTCATCCCGTTCGGCGTCGGCGCCGTGCTCACGGCCCTGATCATGGGCCCGGCGTGGCGGCAGCGAGGCGAGTAGCCGCCGCCGGATCGTGAGCCGGCAGCCGCACGGTCCCGGCATCACAGTGCAGGGCCCGGGAGCTCAGTTCACGACCGCGCCCGGGCAGCCTCCTGGCAGCGCAGGGCACGCTCGGCGTCGTCGCGGTGCTCGGTCACCTGGCGCAGCACAGAGTCGCTGAGCGGGGTGGCCTGCAGCCACTGGTCGACCAGCTGCAGCGTCGCCCGGTCGGCGAGCGGGCTCGGGAAGAGCCGGCCGAGCACGTGCTGCTTGATCGCCGAGCTCCGGTCGGCCCAGCCGTCGGTGCCCTCCGAGATCGCCTTCGCGACGTCGAGGTAGCGCTGCACGTAGGGACGCAGCACCTCGTCCTGCTCGAACTGCCAGAACCGCATGCAGACCTGGAAGTGGGTCTCGTTGGGCACGTCGTCGTCCTCGGTGGCCAGCAGCCACGCGGCCGCCTTCGCCGCGGGTGTGGGCTGGGCGGCCCTGGCGCCGGCGGCCTGTTCGGCGCCCCGCGCGGTCGCGTCCCGCGCCAGTTCGGCGTCGATCGTGTCGTCGCCGACCACGCCGAGGCGGGCGAGGTTGGTCAGGATCAGCCAGCGCAGGTCGGTGTCGACGGCGAGTCCTGCCGGCGCCTCGTTCCCGGCCAGCCAGGCCTGCAGGAGTTGCACGACGGCATCGGAGCGGGCCGCGTTGGCGAGCGCCCTTGCGAAGGCCAGCTGGTGGTCCGAGCCCGGCTCTGCCTCCTTGAGCAGCCGGGCGAGCCCGGTCACGAACCGTTCGTTGAGCTCGACCCGGTTCTCGCGCGGCGCGTACAGGTCGATCGCGGTGCGGGCCTGGGCCAGCACGCCCTGCACGGCGGTGAGGTCGGTCTCCACCCCGACACCGGACAGCGCCAGCGAGACGAAGTCGGACGCCGGCAGCTCACCGTCGCGGCACATGTCCCAGCTGGCTCCCCAGCACAGCGCGCGGCTGAGCGGCTCCTCGAGCCTGCCGATGCCGTTCACCACCGTGGTGAGTGACAGCGGGTCGAGCCGGATCTTGGTGTAGCTGAGGTCGTCGTCGTTGAGCAGGATCAGCGCCGCACGCGGCTGGCCGACCAGCTCGGGCAGCTCGGTCAG
>Ga0334884_1000343_pt1 | contig 88278 bp, 79 predicted proteins | sample GraSluR1_MG_7_FD_207215 | JGI IMG/M metagenome (GOLD analysis project Ga0334884, IMG submission 207215) | Sludge microbial communities from methane-producing bioreactor in Wageningen University, Netherlands - Granular Sludge_12_05 R1 | ecosystem: Engineered > Bioreactor > Anaerobic >... | reverse complement strand
TTCGGAGTGCCTCGTCGATCTGGCCCAGGGTCCTGGAGTCCACCTGTCCGCGGGCGCCGCGGAGCCGCTCTCGGGCATCGATGGGACGGGTCTGCAGGCAATCGGCGACAGAGCGCTTGTCGAGGCCATTGGCCGCGGTGACCTCCACCGTGACGTTGGTCACGATCCGCGCCTTCTTCTCGGACCACGACGTCAGCGGTACCACCTGGATGACGGGAACACGCTGGTTGTAGACGTCGTTGGTGACCACCACCGCCGGTCGGGTCTTGCCCGTCTCGGAGCCCCGGACCGGCTCCAGGTCGACGTCGACGATCATCCCACGCCGCAGGATGCTTGTCATTCGGGCCACCCCGCCAGGGCGTCCTGGACCCATTCGCGAGCCTCCGGGTCGCCCGCGTAGACCTCGGCACACAGGTCAGCCGACTCCTCCAGCGCCTGCCGGCGCAGTGCTGCCTGCATGTGCTCCAGGGCCCGGCGCACCATGGCGCTGCGATCCTTGAAGCCGTGCCTCTGGTGCTCGTCCAGGAAGGCGATCTGGGTGTCGGTCAGGGTGAACTTGGCCTGGCGCATGGCCCCTCCTTCGGGAACCTGTTTCTGGTCCCAGTATCAGGGCCCACCAGCAACAGGTCAAGGTGCACTCATGGCCCGCTGTCCTCCCGCGGGAGCGAGCGGCCGGGGCCGGCCAGGCTGACCGGACAGCGTGTGGCGTCTTCCAGCAGGAACCATGATGGTCCGGAGGAAGGCGATGACCGAGGCCGTTGGCTTCGGCATCAGTCGTGAAGTCAACCTCGCGACGCCCATCAGGATCGAGAAGGCGCACGCCGAGTTCACGGACTTGCGGTGTTGGGCCCGAGGAGGTAGGTCGCCATGTCACGCCAGCCAGCCGCGATAGACCGGGACAAGTTGCGGGCCGCCGTTCGCAAGCTCGGGCACGAAGACGTCTATTACATGCTGGATGACGCCATCGACCTCTTGCCGCCGGCCAGGCTTCACCAGATTGTCAAGAAGTACCTGGACGTCAAGAGCCTGCGTCCCGACAACGAGACCAAAGCGAAGGTGAGTCTTCTCGCAGCCGTGAAGGCTTTTGACAAGGCGAGTCGTGCCGGCGAGTATTTCGAGTCGTTCATGGTCAACTCCAGGAACTGCACCGAGCAGTCCGCGGGTACGACGGCCTGGATCGCCGACTACCGTCGGCTGATGGACCGCTGTGTGGCAGAGGAGAAGAAGGGCAGCCCTGCCGAAGTGCGGGAGGCCTTCGACTGTCTTTTCGGCTTGCTCGATTGCATCGATGAGGGCAACGACGACGTGGTCTTCTTCGCAGATGAGGGCGGGGCGTGGCAGGTCGGCGTCGACTGGGAGAGGGTCTTGCCGGCCTGGTTCAAGGTCCTCTCAGCCACGGCCTCCTCCGGGGAGTATGCCGAACGGATCACCGCCCTCCTCGATCGCCACTACAACTACGGCCGCGACAAGATGCTGGCTGTCGCCCGCAAGACCGCGACGTTCGAACAGCGCAATGGACTTGGCTGATGCGCCAGGCCGGGCGCCGGGCCAACAGGTGCTGACGCCCACGCTTGAAGGCCCCCCTGGTCCGGTCCTGACCAGAATCGGTGGCCGGTGGCCCGGATTGCTTGCTCCATTCAAGGCTGCCCCTCGGTTCGAACAGGTTTGGAGCCAGGGCTTGCAGTTCGAGAATCGGCAACATCCCGTCCACTCTCCGGCAACCTCCCGTTCATTCGCCGGCAACACCCGGGGCGCACCCTGGAGGTGAGGGCCGCCCGTGGGCGGGCGCCCGACGGCCGGTCCCCGCCCCTGGCGGGATGGTATACTCCTGGCATGGAGGATGCTCGCGTGGAAGCCCTGAGCTACGAAGAAATGCCCATCGAGCCGGACGTCTCGCACCTGGTCACCGAGGACGATGCGCCCGTGGACAGTTGGATCTCCGAGAAGCAGATGCGCCTCTTCCCCAACATCCTGCACGCCTCGTGGAAGCCCGGGCGGCCCTTCGTGGCGGCGGCGGATGTGGGCCTCTTCGGCAGCGTGGACGAGCCGGCCGTGGTGCCGGACATCATGGTCAGCCTGGACGTGACCCTTCCCGAGGATTGTCGGCCCAAGGGCCGACGCTCCTACTTCACCTGGGTCTTCGGCAAGGCCCCCGACCTGGTGATCGAGGTGGTCTCCAACCGGGAAGGCTCGGAGGTCGAGAAGGCCCGGCGCTACGCCCGGCTGGGAGTCCGCTACTACGTGATCTTCGACCCCGAGCGCTGGCTTGGCGACCGGGTCCTGCGGGGATATGTCCTGCACGGCCTGAGCTACGTGGAGCTTCTGGACCTGTCGTGGATCGAAGAGCTGGGCATGGGCCTGGTGACCTGGCAGGGCCGCTGCGAGGACATGGAAGGCCTGTGGCTGCGTCCCTGCGGACCCGACAAGGTGCTCCTGCCCCTGCCCACCGAGGTGGCGGAAGCCGCCGAGAGCAGGGCCGAGGTCGCGGAGTCCAGGGCCAACGCAGCCGAGGATCGGGCCGAGCAGGAACGGGATCGGGCGGAGCGACTCCTGGCTCGGCTCAGGGAACTGGGCGTGGAAGAGTAGGGGCGAGGGGGCGGATTCGAGGAGGGGCGGGGCCGGATGAAGATCGACATCGTGGTGGTCCACGTGCCGCGCTATCGCCGGGGACACGAGGTCGATTTCGTCCCGCCGCTGACGGGCATCCACCTGGCCGCCCTGACCCCACCGGGGCACCATGTCCGGGTGATCCACCAGCAGGTCCAGCCGGTCGACCTGGAGACTGATGCGGACCTGGTCGCCTTGAGCTTCTTCAGCGGATTCGCCGGGGAGGCCTTCGCCCTGGCCCGGGAGCTGCGCGCGCGGGGGCGTCAGGTGGTGGCCGGCGGGCCGCACGCGACCTTCTGTCCCGAGCAGACGGCCGGGTTCTTCGACAGCGTGGTGCTGGGCGAGGCGGAGTCCGCCTGGCCGCGCCTGGTCGAGGACGCCGAGGCGGGCCGCCTGCAACCCGTCTACCGGGGAGAGGCCGGCCCTCTGGAGGGTCTTCCCCTCCCGCGCTACGACCTGCTCTCGCCCGCCTTCTTCGTCCCCAGGGTCGTGCAGGCCACGCGGGGCTGCCCCTTCGCCTGCTCCTTCTGCTCGGTGCCGACCCTGAACCCCGGTTATCGGACCCGGCCCGTGGCCGAGGTGATCCGGGACCTGCGCTTCGACGGCTTCCGGCACTGGTGGCAGCGCAAGCTGGTGTGGTTCTGGGACGACAACCTGACCATCCGTCGCCCCTATATCCTCGAATTGCTTCGGGCCATGGTGCCCGAGCGCAAGTGGTGGCTGACCCAGGCCAGCCTGGACGTGGCCACCGACCCCGAGCTTCTGGACCTGATGCAGCGATCCGGTTGCATCGGCATCTTCTTCGGCCTGGAGTCCTTCGGGGCCGAGTCGCTTCAGGACGCCCACAAGCCCCAGAACCGGGCCGAGCAGTACCGGCAGAGGATTGCCGCGCTCCATGAACGCGGGATCTGCGTCATGGCCGGGTTCGTCTCGGGCTTTGACGGGGACACTCCCGAGTCGATCCGCCGGATGGCGCGCCAGCTCGAGGAGGTCGGGGTGGATGTGCCCTTCCTGAGCGTCCTGACGCCCTATCCTGGGACCCCGATCCACCGGAAGATGCAGGAGGAGGGACGCCTGCTCCAGGACCGGGGCCCCGAGAGCTTCAACGGCTACAACGTGACCTTCCGGCCTCGGCAGATGTCGCCGGAAGAGCTGCTGGCGGCCCATCGGGCCCTGTGGTGCGAGGCCTTCTCGCTGCGCAGCTCCCTGGGACGGATCTGGCGGGGGCTCTTCACCCTCAGGCCCGGGGCCTTCCTCATGTCGGCCTGCATGAACGCCTTCTACTGCCTGAAGAACCTGCGCGGAAACCACCCGCGCGTCTTCGGCCCCGTTCCGCCTGACGCCCGGACCGGGCCCGCGGCGCCAGCACGCGATCCGGCAGAAGGGGGCGCGCACCCGGCGCCTTCCTGAGCGCTTCCTGGCCGCTGGCGGTCCAGGAGGTTCCCGGGCGCCGAATCCGTCATGTCTTGCAGGAAGTTCCTGCGAAACGTGCCGGATTCGGACTTCGAGGGCGGGGCACACCCTTGTTGGCATGCAGGCCCGGGGGAGCCTTCCTACCCCGCCCTGCGGGCCAGACGCTGCAGGGTGACGGGGCACCTGGCGTAGCCCTGGGCTTCCGCCGCCTCCAGGATCTCGTGGGCCTGGGTCGCCAGTCGGGCCAGCTCGGGCGTGGGCTCCCTTTGGTCCAGGGCCCGGGCCACGGCTTCGAAGAGCGTCAGGCAGGAGACCAGTTTCCGGGCGTCGATGCCAGAACCCATCAGCACGGTCAGGGGCGGAGTGTGTTGGCGCACCTGATCATGGGCCACCGACACGATCTCCACCAGGCGCTGGCGCAGCACTGGATGGCTCAGGTAGGCTTCAGCCTCTTCGACGCCGTCCAGGCCGTAGCGGATGGCCGTGGAGGAACGCCCCAGTTCGCGCAGTTGAGGCAGGATGTACCAGATCCAGTGGCCCGTCTTGCGCCCCGCCCCCAGCTCGCGCAGTGCCCGCTGGAAGTCACCGCGGTCCTGGGCCTCCAGGAAGCGTTCCAAGTCGAAGTTCATCTCTCCAACCTCTGTCCAGATGGTTCGCGCAGCCTCTGCGACACCTTGGGCCAGGAGGGATCTGAGCCCCTGCGGGAGTTCCTCCTGCACGAAAGCCGAGAGGGAGCATTCGTGCTGCAATGTCTGGTGGGGTTCTTCGGAAGCAAGAGGGTGATTCGCCTTCACGGTGGCCCAGGCCTGCGACCGGAGATCTCCCTGCAACGATCCCCGAGGCTGGAGGATGGCCGGCCTCAGGGTTCAGGCGGGGCCCTCCTGGACGTCCAACTGGCGGACCTGGAGGTCTCGGCTGACCTCGTCCTCGAAGAAGTGCACCTCCCGGCGCCGGGCGGGAAGGCGCAGTGAGATGGCGAGGTGGCGGGCCCGGGTGGCCATCAGGTCTCCCGCAGGTGGAGCCGTCGTCGCCAGCCCCGGAAACCGGTCGCGCAGCCCTGGAACGATCACTCGCCGGCAGGGCACGGCCTCCTCCTGGAGGAGGCTCCAGAATTCCCCCGCCTCGGTCCTGACTCCAACTTCGCGCCACTGGGGAGCCAGGAGTTCGCAGGTGACTTCGCCGTCGAAGACGGGCTCCATCAGGACCACGGCCTCGGGGGACCACAAGACCCGGGTCTCGCCTCCGGCCACCTCGACCGCCAGGGCGTCGGGCAGGGCCCGGACGGTGACGGGCAGGCGGCGATTCTCCGCCTTCAGAAGCGGCCGGCGGACGAAATCCTCGAAGATCAGCACTGCTGCGAGGAGGATCAGGCCCAGCAGGAGGCCGAGGAACCCTCCAAGGAAGGCCCAGGGGCCCCAGCCAAGCACATCCACTCGGGCCAGCGTTCCACCGAGGAGGGCGCCGGTCAGCGCGAGGGCGATCGGCAGGCGGGATGCTGGGGCTGTGTCCCATTGCTGGTCGGGGTAGACGCCATGGAAGGCGCCCACGAAGATGAGGCCATCTGGCGTTTCTTCGACCCGGTCTGGCCGGAACGCCCGGCGGAGGGGCTGGGGTTCGCAGTCCCAATCCTTGTGCAGGAACGGGCCCAGCGTGTCGAGGACCACCCGGGCTCTCTCGGGGACAGGCGGCACCCCCACTGGTTGGCCGGAGCGGTGTGCAGTCCTGCCGCGGCGGGCCGGCTTGGCGTTGTCAGAGGCCGCCTCTTGGCCAGGTGAGGACTTGCTGGCGGTCAAGAAGTTTCGACGGGGAGTCTCAGATGGCCGAGTGCCGCGCTCCTCGAGTGCGTCCCCCCCCCATCGGGTCCGGCGCTGGCCGGCCTGGCAGACCGGACAGCGTGTGGACGGCGTGGGCGAGCGGCCCTGCGGTCTCGACAAAGCGCTCCTGCCTCGACCCACCGAGATGGCGGAAGGCGCCGAGAGCAGGGCCGAGGTCGCGGAGTTCAGGGGCAACGCAGCCGAGGAACGGGCCGGCGCGGCCGAGGATCGGGCCGAACAGGAGCGAGCGCGGACTTCGAAGGAACGGGATCGGGCCGAGCGAGTCCTGGAGCGGCTGAGGGAACTTGGGCTGGAGGCGTCGGGTCGGCGGCTGCGGCGACCCCGGGCGCAGGCCTCGGGGCAGCAGGTCGAGGGGCCGCTCTCCATCATGTTGCCCGGGAGATTGCTGGGATGCGTGCTGGAGCAAGAGGCGGGGATGGGCCTCGCCTGGAGGAGTCTCCCCGGAGCCTGGCCAACTTTCGTGCGTGATCGAGTCGTGCCGCTTCCCACCGGGTTTCGTCTGGGGTACGGCCACCGCCGCCTTGCAGATCGAGGGGGCTGCCGACCTGGACGGCAAGGGGCCGTCAATCTGGGATGACTTCTGTCGGCGCTTTCCTGAGCGGATCCACGAGCGCAGCCATCCCGACGTGGCCTGCGACCACTACCACCGCTGGGCTGAGGACGTCGACTGGATGAGTCGCCTGGGCCACTCGGGCTACCGCTTGTCGCTGTCCTGGCCTCGGCTGTTGCCCCACGGGAAGGGTGCCGTCAACCAGGCCGGACTGGACTTCTACGACCGACTCGTGGACGCGCTGCTGGAGCGGGGGATCGCCCCCAACGTGACGCTGTATCACTGGGATCTGCCGCTGGCCCTGCAGAGCTGGGAGAATCCGGAGACCCTGGAGGCCTGGCTGGAGTACGCCGAGTTGTGCTTTCGGCACTTCGGCGATCGAGTCAAGCTGTGGTCCACCCTGAACGAGCCGGGCTGGTCCACCATGCACGGCTATTTGACGGGTCTGCATCCCCCCTGCCAGCGGGATCCCCGCCGAGCCATGCAGGTGACCCACAACCTGCTCCTGGCCCACTCCCGGGCGGTGGCGCTGTACCATCGGATCTGGGGGAGGCCGGAGCCAGGTCTTGGGATCGGCATCGCCTTGAACCTCTCGCCGGTCCATCCCGCCAGCGACTCGCCCCGGGATGCCGACGCGGCCCGCCTGGCAGACGGGCTCCTGAACCGGTGGTTCCTGGAACCCGTCCTGCTGGGTCGCTATCCCGAAGAGGTGCTGGAGTTCCTCCGCGGCTGCGGATCCGCTCCAGACGGGGACCTGGACTTCGCCGAACCCGTCTCGTCGGGGCCCGCCGAGGGAGGCTCCAGCCCGACCGTCGACTGGCTGGGTGTGAACTACTACCTGCCCCACCACGCCACGGCCGACGCCCCCACCACCGACTTCCACCTGAACATCTCGGGGGACCCGCAGGAGGCCTCGCGCTTCTCGATCCAGGGGCTCTTCCGCTTTGTCCAGAATCCCCGCGGGAGCTATACGGACTGGAACTGGGAGGTCGATCCCGATTCGCTGCATGAGATCCTGATCCGGATCCGGGACCTGCGTCGCCTGCCCGTCTACGTGACCGAGAATGGGATCGGGCTGCCCGACCAGTTGCGCGAGGGGCAGGTGGACGACCAGGCGCGGATCGCCTACGTCACCCGACACCTGCAAGCCGTGCACCGGGCCATGGTGGAGGGGGTGGACGTCCGGGGCTACTACATGTGGTCCCTGATGGACAACTTCTCGTGGCTGAACGGCTATCGCAAGCGCTACGGGCTGCTGTACGTGGACCGCCAGACCCTGCAGCGCACCCCCAAGCGCAGCGCCTCATGGTTTGCGGAATTGGCCCGAACCGGCGTCCTGCACGGTCCGGAGCCGGCTTCCCCGTCCTGACGGTTTGACGGACCGTCCACCCAAGCGCCCCCGCGTGCCGGGTCTGCGGCTTCGTCCTCCGTCAGGTATTGCCACAGTCCTCGGAGGGGCTGCTTCGGAACCCGTGTCGGTGCGTGCGAGATGAATATCATCTTGCCGCCTCCGCTTCACGGGTGCGACAATAGTCCACGTGGAACGTAGCAGCCCTCTCCCTTCAGGTGCAGCCAGATTCCGTCGGGCCGTCCTTGTCGCTTCCCTGGCCACGGCCGCAGTGGTGGGGATCCTGCTGGTCGTCTGGAGTGAGGTCCGCCTGGCCGAAGACCTCGCTTTTCGAGACTCTGTTGAGTCCGCACTGGGACTTGAGATCGGCACGCCCTATCGACACGGGCTGGAGGTCATGGAAGTCAGCCGAACGGTTCCGGGCGGTGTTGCGGACAGAGCGGGGTTTCGCCCCGGAGACCTCCTCGAAGAGGAATCCCATTCGGTCCAACGGTTCCTGGATCGGGTCGTCAGTCGTCAGGGGGAGAGCCTTGTCGTGCCTGTGCTGCGAAACGGACATCGAACCACAGTGCTTCTGAGGGTACCTTTGATGCCGTCGCTCAAGAGGGATTCAGGCCGATTCTGAGCGCACCTTCGCTCCCCCTGGTCTTGGAAGACGGGGGTCCAAGGGACGTCGGGAACCAGCCGGTTGTCGGGGACAGCCGGTGGACCAGCCCGGTCCGGAGGCGCTCTCAGTTCCTGGTGAGGTGGGCCTCTTCGGCCACCATGCGGCGCAGCAGGCTGCCGAACTCGGCTCCCTGGCGGTTGATGAAGGCTTCCTGGCGGTCCGGGCCCTCCAGCAGGATCGAGCCGGCCGTCTCGGTCCGGGCCACGACCTGGGCCAGCCAGGCGGGCCGCTTCAGGGCGTACAGGGCGGTTCCGAAGAAGTGGTACCAGGCTGCGAAGTTGTCGCCGACCTCCGGGGTGTCGTTGCGGAGGTATTCCAGTTTGCGCTGCAGAGGCTGTTCGTCCCGGCGGGGGTCGTAGGGGTCGCGGGCCAGCACGTTCTCGGCGGTCAACAGGGTGGCGTACAGGTCACCCTGGTTCAGGACGTAGCTCTCGCGAAGCAGGTCGGAGGGGGTCACCGAGCGGTCCGGTCGGCGCATCAGCGCCGTCTCCAGGGCAGATTCCTTGCCGGTCAGGGCGAAGCGCGCGGTCTGCCCCGTGGCCAGCAACAGGAAGAGCTTGCTGGCGGGAACGTCCGGCGTCGGGAAATCCTGGCCGCCGCGCATCCAGTTGCCCACCCGGCGCCAGAAACCCAGGCGCCGATATTTCTTCGCCTCGGGGGACCATTTGTGCTCGGGCCCGAGGGTCGGGCGGATTCCGGTTTCGCGCACCAGGTCCTGGAAGTCGCGGCCCAGGGCCTGGACATCGACGGGAGCCTCGCGTCCCACGCGGTGGGGAGGGCGCACGCTGCCGTCCCGCTGGTCCCACTTCTCGCCCCGCAGGAGATGGCTGAACAGGGCCCCGACCAGTCGCTCGGGGATGCGGTCCAGAAGGCGGATCAGGTGGGCGTCGCCTTCGGGGTCCACCCAGGCCGGAGAGGTCTGCTGGTAGGTCGGGGTCACCCGGCGAGGCTGACCGGGGACTTCCGGCGGCCGGATCCGCTCGACGCGTTCGGCGAAGGCGGGCGGGCGTGGGATCAAGTTCGCCCCGGTCGATTCCGCAGCGAGGGAGTAGCGGTCGACGGGTTCGGGACCCTCGCCGGCAGGTGCGGTCGTGAGCCCGGAACCAGGCAAGGTTGTGACGGGGGCGACCTCGCGGATCCTCATGATCCCAGGCTACTCCCGAGATGCTGAAAGGTTTCGGAAAACTCCGGCCTCAGGGACGGGCGTGGGCGTCGGAGGCACCACCACCAGGCAGTCCTGGGCTACCGCCACGACGAACTCGTGGTTCACTGGAACGACGGCGTTGCGGCCGTGCACGGCCAGCCCCACCAGAGGGACCACCGCCGAGATCCCCAGGCTGATCACGTGATTGCCGCTGCCCGAGGTGGCCGAGGAGAGGCGCAGGGGGATCGGCCGTCCGTCCACGCCCTGGACGCTCTCGATCCCCAGGACCAGAACGCCTCCGTGGTTGGCCGCCGCCGCTTCGCGCGCCAGCAGCACCGTGCCCGTCGCCGGGGCCCCGGCCGCCACCAGGGTCTGCCCGTTCAGGATCAGTTCCTGGGAGGTGACGAAGGGCACCGCGTCCCCCGTCACCACCTGGTCGGAGACGATCTCCGAGGCGGGTCGGAGGCTGACCGGGGTTCCCGCAACCAGCCGGACCGGCGTTCCCGGGAGGCCCTTGGGAGGGGTCAGGGGCGCCGCGACGACCTTGTGCGAGGTTCCGGCGGAGGTGACCAGGAAGTCCTGCCGTGCCGCGGTCCACGCCTTCAGCGTGCGCTGGGAGGAGAGCCTTCCGTTGCGCCCCTTGGGGAAGACCGGCTCGGTCAGGTCCATGCACTTGGCGGGGACCAGGCCAGCCAGGCCCTTCTCGCTGGCGGGGCGCACGCGCAGGGGAATCCAGGTGCCATCGACGGCGGCCACGTCCTCCACCTGGACCAGGAGCTCGCCTCGGCCTCCCACCCGGGCTGCGCGGGAGTAGACGGCCACCCCGCGCGCGGGGGCCTCGCTGGCCACCACGGGGATTCCCTTCATCAGCACGGGGCGCGTCACCCGGAAGTGGACCAGGGCCCCGCTCTTCAGCGAGCCTGAGTCGACGTCCTGGACCACGGCGATCTCCAGGGGAGTCCCCGGTTCCAGGGTCAACCGTGTGGTGGGCTGCGGAGACGAGCTGGCGGAGCCCAGCAGGCAGAGTCCGAAGAGGGCGAACAGGAAGAGTCGCTTGGGGTTCACGGGACCTCCAGGAGGTTGGCGCGAGAGTTTGTCTGGGGAAAATCCCTCAGGCCTGGGCCGTGGCCTGGACGAGGGTGCGCTTCAGGCTCTGCAGCAGGACCCGGCCCGGGCCCACCAGCTCGGTCATGAAGATGCCCTCCCCGCCGAAGAGCATCTTGCGGCAGCCGCCCACGCTGCGGACGTTGTAGTCCACCTGCCGGGAGAAGGCGGCGAGGTTCCCGTTGCTGACCAGCATCCGTTCGCCTTCGCCCAGGACCCGCTCCATGAAGTCGCCGGCTCCGTGGATGAAGATCTGTCCACGCCCCGACATCTTCTGCAGGAAGAAGCCGGCTCCCCCGAAGAAGGCGGCTCCGGCGCGGCGGGCGATCGAGACCCCGATGTCGACCTCGCCGACGGCCGCCAGGAACGAGCCGCGGGTGGCCAGGACGGGTCCGTCATGTTCCAGGTCCCAGGCGGTGATCTTGCCCGCCTGGTTGGCCGAGAGCACGGCTTGAGCGCCTTCGCGCCGGGACTGGATGAAGGTCAGGGCCAGGTTTTCGCCGGCCAGCCCCCGCTTGACGGCCCCCTCGAACCCGCCCGGAACCTTCAGGTGCCAGTCCAGTCCGTCCTCCAGGCTGACGATCGAGCCTCGGGAAGCCCAGCACGATTCGCCTGCTTCGAAGCGCAGGTGGAGGACCTGGGCGATCACCCCGTCGATCTGGTGTTGCACGAGGGAGTCCTTTCGTCTGCCGCCCGGGAACCCCTGGCAGCGCCAGGCGGAGCCTTGGGAGCCGGTCGGACGCCCGGCGCGAGAGCCGGCGAGGGGAGGAAGGCGAGATCCCAGGAGCCTCCTGGGGCGCCGCAGGCCCGGCAGGAAGTCGCCTCCTGTCGCAGTATCTGCGGCGATGCCCACCCCGTCGCTTCCTGAGGAGCTGCCCGCGCGCCTGCGCTCGGCCCTCGAGACCCTCGAAGAGGTTGCCGCCAACCAGGCCCTCCTGGCCGCGCTCACCCTGGAGGAGCGGACGCGCCTCTTCGCCGCCGCCGGGAACCTCTACAACCCCGACATCCGGATGCGCCGCCAGGCGTGCAAGGAGCTGCGGCGCCAGCGCAAGTCCGACCGGCGCCAGCGCGACCGCGAAGCCAGCGCCAACACCGGCATCCGGGTCCTGCGCGACAAGCCGGTCTTCATCACCCCCAACGTACTCCCCCCGGCGGATTTCGACTTCGAGGACGGAGTGCAGGAACCGGAGGTCCAGGAACTGCTGGGGCGGGAGCTTTGCTATATCTGCAAGCGCCACTACCGGGAGCTGCACCCCTTCTACGATCAGCTCTGCCCCCAGTGTGGTGACTTCAACTACGCCAAGCGCACCGAGTCGGCGGATCTTCGAGGTCGGGTCGCGCTCTTGACCGGGGGGCGGGTCAAGATCGGCTACCAGGCCGGCATCAAGCTGCTGCGGGCCGGGGCGCACCTGGTCGTCACGACCCGCTTCCCCCGCGACGCCGCCGCCCGCTACGCCGCCGAGCCGGATTTCCCCGAGTGGCAGGATCGCCTGGAGATCTTCGGCCTGGACCTGCGCCACACGCCCAGCGTCGAAACCTTCTGCCGTCACCTGGAGGCCACCCGGGAAAGACTGGACTTCCTGGTGCACAACGCCTGCCAGACGGTGCGCCGGCCGCCGGACTTCTATCGGCACATGCTGGAGCGGGAGACCTCCTCGGAGGCGACGCTGCCCTCCCCGGCCCGCCGCCTGCTGGGCGCCTGGGAGGGCCTGAGACGGGAGGCCATGCTGCCCGCCGGACCGGCGAGCGGGACGGGGCTGGCGGCGCGGGGCGCCTCCCCGGTGGTGGGCTTTGCGCACTCCGCCGAACTCTCGCAGATCCGCCTGGTCGACGAGGACCATGAGGACCTCGCAGACCTCTTCCCGCAGGGGCGCCTGGACCAGGACCTTCAGCAGATCGACCTGCGCGAGCACAACTCGTGGCGGATGCTGCTGCACGAGGTGCCCACCGTGGAACTGCTGGAGACCCAACTGGTCAACGCCGTCGCGCCCTTCGTGCTGAACGCGCGCCTGAAGGCCCTGATGCTGCGCACGCCCGAGCGCGACAAGCACATCGTCAACGTCTCGGCGATGGAGGGCCAGTTCTACCGGAAGTTCAAGACGACGCGCCATCCCCACACGAACATGGCCAAGGCGGCCCTGAACATGATGACCCGGACCTCGGCCGCCGACTACTTCAACGACGGCATCCACATGAACAGCGTGGACACCGGTTGGGTCAGCGACGAGGACCCGGCGCTGATCGCCCGACGCAAGGCCGACGAGAACGACTTCTCGCCCCCTCTGGACATCGTGGATGGAGCCGCCCGGATCGTCGACCCCATCATCAGCGGCTTCAACACCGGCGTCCACGTCTGGGGCCAGTTCCTGAAGGACTTCAAGCCCACCGACTGGTAGCGCTTCAGCGCCCCCCGGATGGCAGGAGCCTCCCGGGGGGCGCGAGTCGGCGAGGGTCGAAGGACCACCGGCGTGGTCTTCACACAGGCTTTTAGAAAGGCAGCATGCCTTCGGGCACGTCCTTGAGCTCCAGGTAGGAGGAGGCAGGGTTCTGGCGGTCGATGTGGGCGGCCACGGTTCCCTTCTTCTCGCCTCCCATGTCCACGACCTGGACCAGTGTGGCGGCCGTCGGGCTGAACTCGGCATAGGCGGCGGTGGTCAGCAGGCCCGTGGCATCCAGGGCAACCGCCCCTTCCCGGGTGTCGCCGATGAACCAGGCGCTGGCCTCGGCCAGCCCCATCTCCGAGATCTTCACGACGCCTGGCTGGTTCGGGGCCAGGTCGGCCGACGTCTCGTCGGCCGCTATCAACTGCACGAGCTGCCCGGTCAACTGGGCCTCCACCTCGGGCACCTTCTCGATCGGAATCGGCTGGCGGAGGACGTTGTCACCCTCCAGGTGACCGGTGGCCTGGAAGGAGTCGATCGCGGGGCGGGCATACTCGGGGAGGTGGGCGATCAGGTCCCGTTGCGGCAGACTGGGAGTGGTGGAGATGCTGGAAATCTGCATGGTCTTTGTCCTCTCTGGCTTCTTTGAAGAGAGTTTGCCTCGGCTCTCTTACAGGCTCCTGAAAGGGCAAGATTCCCACGTGCGGATTTCTGGACGCCAGCGTGCCCCGATGCCCTGGCCTGCTGGCCCGGGCAGGAATCCGACCGGTCGGGCAGGGAAGGGACCCGGACATGCTGTTCTGGATGACCCGCAGTTTTCGGAACTTCCGCAAGCGCCGGGGCGCAAGCCTGGCCCTGATCCTGCTGTTGGTCCTGGCAGCCCTGCTGGGCAACAGTGCCTGCTTCTACTTCTTCGAGGCCCAGGCCCACGAGGGGCTGACCTGGGTGGACTCATTCTGGTACAGCATCGTGTCCATCTCCACGATCGGGTATGGGGACTACTTCCCCCAGACCACGGGTGGGCGCTTGGGCGCATTCTTCTTCATCATCCTGGTCGGCCTGTCGGCCTTCAGCGGCATGCTCGGCCTGCTGGTGGACTGGATGGTCGAGATGTCCCAGAGGGAGCTGATGGGCTTGAGCACCGTGCCCTGCCGCAACCACGTGATCCTGGTGAACTTCCCCGGCGAGGCCCGGGTCCGCCAGATTCTGGAGGAACTGCGCCTGGATGAGGGGCGGATGCGCCGGGACGTGGTGATCGTCTCGGAGCGGATCGAGCGGCTGCCCTTCGCGCTGGACAACGTCTTCTTCGTGCACGGCTCGCCGCTGCAGGAGGAGACCTTCCGTCGCGCCCGTCTGGACCAGGCCTCGGTGGCGCTGGTCCTGTGCACCGACCCGGCCGATCTCACCTCCGACGGGGTGGTGGCCTCGGTGGTCACCATGATCGAGCATCTGCGCCCCGACATCAAGACCGTGGCCGAGTGCCTGGACGAGCGCCACCGGGTGCTCTTCGAGTCCACCAGTTGCGACTCCATCGTCTACTCCAACCGGGTGGTGAACCACCTTCTGGTCCAGGAGAGCTGCCAGAGCGGGGTCGCGTGTCTGGTCGAGAAGCTGACCGACCAGGCCGACGGCGACAGCCTCTTCTGCACCGCCGTCGAGCAGGGGCCCGAGCGCGATGCCCTGCCCTTCGCCTGCGCCTTGCTGGCGCAGGACGTCAACGTGATGGGCGTGACCCGGGACGGGGTGACCCACACGCGCCTGAAGGGTCTTCGCCTGCGCGAGGGCGACGAGCTGCTGTACGTGGGCGCGCGGCGCTATGCCTGGGAGGAGATGGCCGCGCTGGGGGCCTGAGTCGGACCGGACCGACTCTTCTTGGCGAAGGCCAGGATTCCGCCCAGGGCCACCGACAGGAAGGCGGCCGCCACCACCCGGAACTCGGCAGGAAGCAGGAAGACGGCCGTATGGGCCGGGATCCAGAAGATCGGGATGGTCTTCAGGATGACGAAGTCGCAGAAGCCCACCCAGTCGATGCGCCTGGCCACGTCGGCGACGCACGTCCTGGTCAGCCCCTCGCAGCGCATGTCCAGCCAGGTGTCGGTGAAGCGGTGCGTGCCCATCAGCACCGGCCCGAAGGTCAGGTTCATCAGGGCCGAGGTGAAGAAGGCCAGCCCCAGCGGCCCGGCTCCTTCGGGCAGGAGGCCTCGCTGCATGGCCCCTCGGGTCCCCTCGGTGAAGACCGTGAAGGCCAGGGTGATGGAGATCCCCAGCAGGCCCCAGATCAAGGCCCGGGCCCCCAGCGCCCCGGGCAGGACCCAGCGGCCGGCCCCGATGCGCAGGGCCAGGAGTTCCCCCAAGGTGGCCAACCAGGCGAACTTCAGGAAGCCGGCCAGGTAGGGATGCCCGGTCGTGAAGGCGACGAAGGCCTCCTGGCTCGCGGGGATTCCCAGGAGGGCAGCGCTCCCGGCGAGGGCCAGGCCCCACAACAGATCTCCGGACTTCATCTCGGGCCTCCTCGCCGTGGCACTTCGGGGTCGCAGCCCGTTCGCGAGGGGGCGGGTTCTCCCTTCGAGCCGGGGCCCGGGGCGATGACAGGGTCTCTCACCAGGCAGGCGCCCAGTTGGGGAGGGCGATGGCTGCGACGAGCAGCAGGAACAGGAGGAGTGCGACCCAGAGGAGGAAGACCCCGAGCCGCGGAGCTCGCTTCTGGAGCTGACTGTCCAGGAGCGCCAGCGCCAGGGGCGTCGCCAGGATGCCGACCCAGAGGGCGACCTCGATGAACATGGAGTCCTCCCGACCTGAGGAATCGGACCGCATGCCGTGGGGCGGCCCAGACGTCTGGGGCTTCGCGATGTTGGCCTGATGGACCCGCCACGCGAGGAGGCGCGGCCCTCGGGGCCGAACGGGGCGTGCCGATGGACAAGGACGCGATTCGCTCGATCCTGGCGACCGACTGCGGCAGCACCACGACCAAGGCGATCCTGATCGAGAAGCGGGGCGACGAGTTCCGCCTGGCCGTCCGCGGCGAGGCTCCCACCACGGTGGAGGCTCCCGCCGAGGACGTGACCCGGGGGGTCCTCAACGCCGTGGCCGAGGTGGCGGAGCTGGTCGGGCGTCCGCTTCTGGATGACCAGGGAAACCTGATCCAGCCCTTCGACGGCACGCGGGGGGTGGACCTGTACCTTTCCACCTCCTCGGCCGGCGGGGGCCTGCAGATGATGGTGGCCGGGGTGGTCCGCCAGATGACCGCCCAGAGCGCCGAGCGCGCGGCCCTGGGGGCGGGGGCCATCGTGATGGATGTGCTCTCCTCCAATGACCGGCGCCGTCCCCACGAGAAGATCGAGCGGATCCGCCAGTTGCGGCCGGACATGGTGCTGCTCTCGGGCGGGGTGGACGGGGGCACCCAGAAGCACGTGGTGGAACTGGCCCAGTTGATCGGGGCCGCCGACCCCCGGCCCCGCCTGGGCACGAGCCTGCGCCTGCCGGTGATCTACGCGGGCAATCGCGAGGCCCGCGAGCAGGTCCAGGCGGTGCTGGGCGAGCGGACCGCCCTGGAGGTGGTCGAGAACCTGCGCCCCAGCCTGGAGGAGGAGAACCTGCAGCCGGCGCGCCTGAAGATCCAGCACCAGTTCCTCGAGCATGTGATGGCCCAGGCTCCGGGCTATCCCCGCCTGATGGCGATGGTGGACGAGCCGATCATGCCGACCCCGGCCGCGGTGGGCCTGATCATGCAGCGCGTGGCCCGCGAGCGCGGGATCAGCCTGGTGGGGGTGGACATCGGGGGGGCCACCACCGACGTCTTCTCGGTCTTCGGCGGGGCCTTCAACCGGACGGTCTCGGCCAACTACGGGATGAGCTACTCGATCTCCAACGTCCTGGCCGACGCGGGCCTGGAGGACGTCTTCCGCTGGGTCCCCTTCGACCTGCCCGAGGGCGAGCTGCGCAACCGCATCAAGAACAAGATGATCCGCCCGACCTCGATCCCCTACCTGGTCGAGGAGCTGATGATCGAGCAGGCCCTGGCCCGCGAGGCCCTGCGCCTGTCCTTCGACCAGCACCGGCTGCTGGCCACCGGCCTGAAGGGAGTCCAGCGCCAGTCCGACATCGCCTCGATGTTCGACCAGGGGGCTTCCGGACACAGCCTGGTGGACCTGATGAGCCTGGACCTGTTGATCGGCTCAGGGGGCGTGCTCTCCCACGCGCCGCGCCGGGCCCAGGCGGCCATGATGCTGATGGATGCCTTCCTCCCCGAAGGGGTGACCCGCCTGGCCGTCGACTCGATCTTCATGATGCCGCAACTGGGGGTCCTGGCCGAGGTCCACCCCGAGGCGGCCACCCAGGTCTTCGAGAAGGACTGCCTGGTGGAGCTGGGCACCTGCGTCGCTCCCGCCGGCCCGGCCCGGCCGGGTCGCCGGGTTCTCAGCGGCCGGATCGGCCAGACCGGCTTCACCCTGGACCAGGGCCAGCTCCAGCTTCTTCCCCTGGGCCCCGGTGAGGTGGCCCGGGCCGTCCTGGTCCCGGAGCGGGGCCTGGACGTGGGGGCCGGGCGGGGCCAGGTCCTGGAGTGCGAGGTGCACGGAGGCGAGGTGGGCCTGATCCTGGACGGCCGAGGCCGGCGCCCCTTCACCCTGCCGCCCGAGAAGGCGGCGCGCCTGCGCGCGCTGGCCGAGTGGAACCAGGCCCTGGATCTGTACCCCATAGGCCCGGTCGGAAACCCCTTGGTCGGGGTTCCCGACCGGCTTGCTGGGGAGGTCACCGGTGGGTAGCGCCTATGTTCCAGGCCTGAAGGTCACCGCCTCGACGGTCCTGCGCCTCGAGCGCCGCTTGCCCTTGAAGGGCGAGGTGGTCGTGAACGCCGGCGACGCCGTGCGTTGGGATCAGGTGGTGGCCCACACCCACCTGCCCGGCAGCGTCGAGATGATCAACGTGGCGGCGCGACTGGGCCTGGAGCCGGCCGAGGTGCCCGAGTGCATGCTCAAGACCCGGGGCCAACAGGTAACCAAGGGCGAAGGCCTGGCGCGGAACAAGGGCTTCTTCGGGCTTTTCAAGGCCACCCTCCAGGCGCCGCTCTCGGGGACCCTGGAGTCGGTCTCGGGGGTGTCGGGCCAGGTCGTCCTGCGCGGTCCCGCCGTCCCCGTGCAGGTCCACGCCTACGTGGACGGGGTCATCGAGCGGGTGATCCCCGAGGAGGGGGTGGTCGTGCGCACCCACGGGGCCCACCTGCAGGGCATCTTCGGCATCGGGGGCGAGACCGCCGGCGAGGTGGTCCTGGCCACCGGGGATCCCGGCCGGGAGATGCAGGTCTCGGACCTGGAGCAGACCCACGCCGGCAAGGTGGTCGTGGGCGGGGCCCTGGTGACCCGCCAGGTCCTGGATCGGGCCGTGGAGATCGGGGTTCGGGCCCTGGTGGTGGGGGGGATCCACGACCAGGACCTGCGCGACTTCCTGGGCTACGACCTGGGCGTGGCCATCACCGGTTCGGAGGACAAGGGCCTGACCCTGGTGCTGACCGAGGGCTTCGGGCCGATCCCCATGGCCCGGCGCACCTTTGAGCTGCTGGCGGCGAACGCGGGACGCCGGGCCTCGGTCTCGGGGGCGACCCAGATCCGCGCGGGGGTGATCCGCCCCGAGATCCTGATCCCCCATCTGGACGAGCCCGAGCCCCGAGCGGCAGAGGGCCCCCAGGCCGGCGAGGGCTTCGTGCCCGGCGCCTGGGTGCGGGTGATCCGCGAGCCCCACTTCGGCCACCTGGCCCGGGTCCTGGCCCTGCCCGTCGAACCGGTGGAGATCCCCACCGGCGCGCGGGCTCGGGTGGCCGAGATCGAACTCGTCGACGGGCCCCGATGGATCGTGCCCCGGGCCAACCTGGAGCTGATCGAGGAGTAGGGGAGGCCCGCCCGGCAGGTGTCCGGGCGGCCGCCGGCAGGCGCTGAGGGCGCCTCGGCAGACCGTCAGTCCGCCTGGCCCTTCCCCCGGACATGGTCGACCATGGCCATCGTCAGGCCCACGGCTCCGCCCACCAGGGTGGCCCCCAGGACCACCTTGCCACCCACCATGGGATGGGCGGGGTTCTGCAGGGCGTCCACGACGAGGGCCCCCGCGCTCAGCATGCTGCCGATCCCGACGCCGCGCACGAACCCCTCGGCGGCGGCCACGACGGCGGGGCTCAACGTGGTCCCTCTCGTCCCGCCTTCATAGCGGTCGGCGGAGGGCTCGGTGGAGCGGGCGGCCGCGGCCAGTTGGTTGGAGGTGGCCGGCCGGGCCACTCCGGGCCTGAAGTTGATGGGATCCATCGTGAATCCCCCCCTTTCCTGTTCCTTCCTCAGAATCTAGCTTGGGGAGGAACCGGAGTCTTCACAACGGTGTAAACCGGATGGAAGATCCGGGTGATTCGCCCCTCCTGGCCTCGCGGTCTCCCGCCCGGCGGGGTGCCAGGAGATGTCAGGCGGCGGGAATGGTCGGGGGGGGCTTGGTCTCAAGCAGGGATCGGCTCGCCCCGGCCGCGAATCCTTCCGCCCGGATGCGCTTCCCTCGGAGGTGCACCAGGTGCTCTGGTCGCAGGGGGGTGCCCCGCTTGCCCTCCCGCGCCGGAAATCGGTCGGGAGGTCCATCGAATCTTGAGATCCCGAATTCCAGGCCGGGCGCTGCCCGGACTCCGTCTCCTCCTCCTCTTCCTCCTGCTGGCCCTGCTGGTCTTCGTCCCCTGGACGGCGCGCAGCCAGGCCGACATCCCTGCTGGCCTCTTCTACCATTTCCGGGACCAGGCCATCCCCTTGAGCGTCGTTCCCGACGTGGTGGCCGTGCGCCTGGCGCCCGGAGCCACCCTGGAGCGGACGGCCGGTCGGGTCCAGCCCCTGGGCCAGGGAGCCTGGCGCCTGGTCTCCACCGCCGGCAAGGCGGGCGCCACCGAGCAGGCCCGCGAGATGCTGGACGAGTCCGGGGTCGAGTTCACCTCGCCCGTGGTCCAGGCCGAAGGGGGCCGGGCCATCCTGAGCGACCAGATCATTGTCCGCTTCCGCCCGGAGGCCACCCCCGAGCAGGTCGAATCGGCCCTGCAGGGCTTCACCCCGATTCCGCGACAGCACCTGGCAGAGCGCTCGCATCTGTTGCGGGTCGCCACCCGCTCGGGTCTGGAGGCCCTCCAGCAGGCCAACCGCCTGGCGAAACTGCCCTACGTGCAGTATGCCGAACCCAACTTCATGAACCTGCTGGACGAAGACCTTCCGTCTTCGCAGAACGCCTCGGCTCCGAATCTCGAGGCCCTCACCGCCCGACTGGCCGGCCCCGTCCGCTTCCAGGCCTCCCCGACGGCCCCCGCCCGCGAGCCTGTCGACTCGCGAGGAGCCGCCACCTGGACGACGATCCTGGACGAGGACTTCTCCAAGGCCTTCCCCGGCGAGGGGTGGACCGTCGCGGGGAACCCCACCTGGGGTCGCGTCGGCTTCAGCGAGACCGAGATCCGTCTGTGGCCTGCCGCCGGCGGGTCCAACGCCGTGCCCTGGCAGGACGGCACCCCGACCAACCTCGACGCCCGGATGACCTTCGGGCCCTTCGACCTCTCGGACGCCCAGTTCGCCCGGATGGTGATCCGGCTGGACGAGAACGTCTCGGGGTGGATGAACGAAGACCTGGCTGTGTTCTACTCAACCGACGGCGTGAGCTTTGTCCAGGCGGATATCAAGAACATGGTGGGGGGCATCCTCGGACTCCAATACAACTTCAACCAGGACCCTGGCCAGTACCGCAAATCGCTCGATGTCTCGATCGCCGATCTGCGCGGCGAGCCCCAGGTCTGGATCCAGATCCAGTATCTCACTGCCGACCCGGCCGGCTCGCCGGGGCCCTTCATCAAGAACCTCCAGATCAAGAAGGCCACCCAGCCCGGGCGGGCCATCTCCAACGACCCTCTCTCGCCTCTGCAGTGGCACCTGGACAACACCGGACAGACCGGTGGCACGCCAGGAGCCGACATCCGGGCCGTCAACGCCTGGGCCCGCACCCAGGTGGACCCGGACCTGGTGGTGGCGGTGATCGACACCGGAGTCGAAGAGCACGAGGACCTCAACTGGATTCCCGGCTATGATGCGACCGGCGGCGGAGGGACGGGAACCCCCGGCCCCAACCAGGGCCACGGCACTTCCTGCGCCGGCCTGATCGGGGCCATCGGGAACAACGGGATTGGCGTGGTCGGCGTGGCCCCGGGCGTGAAGATCATGCCCGTCCGGATCGCCGATGACGCCGGGGGCTTCGCCGAGGACGACGACGTCGCCGCGGGCATCCGCTGGGCCTTCCAGAACGGGGCCCGGGTGCTGAGCAACTCCTGGGGTTATCCGTCCGGGGGCGTTCCTTCGGCCGAGATCCACGAGGCCATCATCGAGGCCACCGAGGCCGGGGCTGTCGTCCTGTTCGCATCCGGCAACACCCAGGGCGAGGAGGTGCAATATCCGGCCCGCTACCCCGAGACCATCGCCGTGGGCTCCTCCAACCAGTGCGATGAGCCCAAGCGGGTTGACGACCAGAGCATGGAGCTGTACGGTCACAACTCAGGCCCCGAGATCTCGGTCGTGGCCCCGGGCACCTCGATGGTCACCACCGACCTGATGGGCGCCGAAGGCTACTCGGATGGCAACTACACCACCAACTTCAACGGCACCAGTTCGGCCACCCCGGTGGCCGCCGGCGTGGTGGCCCTGATGTTGTCCGAGACTCCCACCCTGACCGTCGGAGAGGTTCGCGACCTGCTTCAGCGCACGGCCGACAACATCGACCCGGTGCGGCTGGTGGCAGACCCCGTCAACGACCTTTTGGGCTTCGGACGGGTCAACGCCGATGCCGCCCTGCTGGCGGTCGAGACCAAGCGGGCCCTGGGAGCCAGCGCCATGGCTGCCGGCCAGAACACCGGTCTGGGCCCCAACGGCGGTGGCTGCTTCATCGCCACCGCCGCCTATGGCTCGGCCTTCCACCCCAAGGTGGCCGTGCTGCGCCGGTTCCGTGATGAGCACCTGCTGACCAACGCCCCGGGCCGCGGCCTGACGGCCCTGTACTACCGCACCTCTCCGCCCGTTGCGGCCTTCATCCAGGACCGTCCGGCCCTGCGGGCTGCCGTGCGCGCCTCCCTGACCCCCGTGGTGGCCGCGGTGGAATACCCGCTGCCAGCCTTGGGTGTGGCCCTGGGCCTGGCCTTGTTGGCCCTCTGGCGTCGCCGGTTGCGCCAGGTCTGACCCTGGGGTCCGATGGACCCTCGCGCCCCCGGGTGCTTCGGTGCCCGGGGGCGCCTGCGTTCTCGGACGCCCCTCGACGCCTCCCGCCGGCAGGCTGTGGGGCCGTCCTTGGAGAAGTGGCACCCGGTGGCCAGGGAAGGCCCTGGAAGTCCTGGACCCTCCGGGGGGATGGGGGAAAGCGGTGTCTGGAATGATCTCAGCCTGGGTCTCCCGACTTCGCGGTCGCCGTGGTGGCCCTGAATCATGGCGCGACGAGGCTTCGTTTCTGGAGGTGACGACCGGGGCAGAGGGTCTGCTGACGATTCGCTCGCTTCTTCTGGAACGACCCCTGTTCCGCATGCGTGCCGTCCTGGCGCCGGCTGGCCAGCCGGGGGCGGGGCGGCTGGAGATCCCGCTGGCGGCTTCGGGCTCGAGCAGGCCCTGGCTTCGCGTCGAGGTCCAGCGCTCGGGTGACCCGGTTCCCGGCGCTGAGGCCTTCCTGGTCGGAAGCCACGCCGAGCGGAAGCGGGATGCCCAGACCCTGGTCTTCCAGTTGGAGTGCCTCGAGGCCGGGGTGCGCTACGTCTTCGAGGCGGACTCCGGCCTGGAGGTCCTGGACCTGGCCCCTGCGACGCCGCTGCCTTCGCTCTTCGATGGAGTCCCCTCCGCGCAGGATATGGCCCGGTTCCTGCACCAGTTGACGCACGGCCGGCGTCGGGTGCCCCAGATCCTGAACAGCCTCGCCCGCTGCGCCTCGCCCGCAGCGGCGGCGCAGGCCCAGGAGCTGGCGGCCCGCTGGCCCGCCGAGGCGGAGCCGGGCCCCCTGGTGCAGGCCCTGGCCCGTTTCGGCAAGGAGCGAGGTCATCGGGTCAACCCCGAATCCCTGGAGGCCTTCTGCCTGCTGGTGGACCTGGAGCGCGGGGCCGACCCGGGGATTTCGCCTGCGGCAGCCCTGGCCGTGGCCGGGCTCTTCGCCTTCGCGCTGGACCAGGAAGCCTGGGACGCAAGCTTCTCGCAGTTCGGAAGCTTCTCGCAGGCCCTGGAGGGGGCGCGCGAACCCGGTGCCCTCCGGCTGCTGGAGAAGCTACGCCAGCAACGGCGGACGCCGCTGGACATCCTCGAGGACCTGGCCGGCGACTCGCAAAGCCGCCGCGTCGCCGCCGCCGTCCGGATCCTCAAGCCGCTGCTGCCCGGGGGGCGTATCCGGGTCAACGAAGAGCAGTTGGCGCTGCTTCCCCTGCTGCAGGACAGCGGTCGGCCGGTCCATCCCGAGACCATGCTGGCCTTGTGTCTGTTCGTCGATCTGGAAACCGGCGACCTGGACCGCGAGCGCTTGGAGGCACTCTCGACCGGGGTCCATACGCTGGACACCTCCATGTATGCCATGGTTGCGGTGGCCGGCGCCTTCGGGCTGGAGCTGGTGGCCTTTGCCCTGGAGCCTGAACCGGGGGAGTCCGAGGCCGACCGGGTGGGCCGACTGGCCACCCGATCGGAGGGCGGCCTGCTGGCCTGCTTCCGCCGGGCCGGAGAGACGGGCCGACGCTGGGAGTGGGTTCGCGGCGCCGAGGACTTCCTCCGGGCCGAAGGCCATGGCCTGGACTTCAGCGGCATCTTCCTGGCCCGCCTGGTCGGAGACGGGCAGGAGCCGATCCAGCCTTTGGACCCGGCCCGTCTGCACGACCACGGCGAGGTGCTCTCGCGCCAGCAACTGGCCTTGCGCCAGATCCAGGCTGCCCTCCGGCGCATGGCGGGCGAGGCCCTGGATCGGGTCTTCCTCAGCCAGGAATCCTCGGTGCTGGAGGCGGCATGCGAGTGGCTGGGCTCCGGCGGGGCGGCCCGCATCCTGGACCCCCTGATCCCGCCCGAGACCCGTCGCCAACTGGTCGCCTCGCTCAGCCGGGGAGGCCTGGACGTGCGCGCGGATCGCCGCCTCGTGGCTGCGGCTGGCGCTCAGCCGGTCTTGGAGGTTCTCGGCCTGCTGCTGCTGCAGCAGATGGCCATGTCGCCCCACATGAAGCTGGACGGCACCTTCCGCCACTTCGATGATCGCGCCATGCGCGCCACCCTGATGGAGCGGGTGACCGAGCTGGCGGCCTCTCCCGAAGTGGCTTTGAGGGCGCTGGCGGTCCGTCTGATGGCCTCCGTCGATCTGGCCGCGGACCGGGCCACCCGCCTGGGCATGGAGTACCCGTTGGGTCTGGCCCGGGCCGATCTGGACCCCGGGGTGCAGGCCGCCGCGGTGGAAGCCTTGACCCGGCTGGCGCTGGTGGACCTGGTGGCGCTGCCCCATGCCGTCGAGGTGGTCCCCTTCGAGGAAGGCCAGGGGGTCGTGCGGAGCCTCTTGTCCGAGGCCGACTGCGCCGGCATCGCCTCGGGGGTGCAGGGATGGCTGGAGCAGGTCGCCCGGGTGGATTCGGTCCGACCGATGGGCCTGCCGATCACCGACGCCCAGGGCCGCCTGGACCCGGCTCTGGCGCGTCCCCTCATCGAGCTGCTGGCCACGCTTCAGCAGGCCTCGCGCCACGACGGCTCGCTGTCCCGCCCGCGCTGGCTGGCCCTGGCCTCGCTGGAGGATCTGGCCGCCTCGGGCCGCGCCCTGCTGGAGGCCTGGAGGCTTCTGGCCCGCCAGGAGGGTCGGGCCTTGGAGGATCTGGACCCCGAGGCCTGCAGCCTGGAGTTCCGCCTGTTGGTGGAAGACCAGGCGCCGAGGTTGCTGCAGCGCTGCGGTGGCCTTCCCTCCCTGGGCGGTCCGGGGCGACCCTTGAACCTCTACCGGCTGGCGCCTGGTCGCTCTTTAGGACCCCTGGCCACATTCGAGAAGTACCGGGGCGTGGTGGTGACCGAGGAAGCCCCCATGTTCACCGAGCTCCTGGAACGCGCCCGTCGGGCCGACCTGCGCCGGGTCCGGGTGCTGCGTCTGCCGGCCTTCAACGTGGCCCAGGCAGAGGGGCTGCCGGATCTGCAGACCGCGCGACTGGACACCGCGGTCGAGCTTCGCGAGGTCGAAGTGCTGGACCCGGTGACGGCGTCCTTCCATCCTCTTCCCGGCTGGCTGGCCCGTTCCAGGACCGAGCTGGGGTTGGACTCCGAGTCGCCCGAGGATTTGCATGCCGTGGTGTCCCTGGCCCTGGGACGCAAGCCTCAACCCATCGCCTCCCGGGTCGAGGAGGACGCCTCGCCGGCCAGGGATGGTCCGTCGGGACGGGACCCGGAGGCCCTGCCTCGGGTGGCTGCCGCGCTGGCCCGGCAGTTCGAGCTGGAAGGCGCGCAGGAACGCCTGCAGGGTCTGCTGCTCCAGATTCTGGGCTGATCGCCCGGATTCAGGGCTGTTGGGAGCGCTTCCGGGCGACCTCCACCATCTGTGAGGCCAGGTCCTGGGCGCACTGGAGGGCCACCTGGCGCACGACGTCCCGGTAGCCGGCTGTCCCCTGGCTGGCCCGGGTCAGGTCGCTGCGGAACACCGCCACGGGCCCGTTCACCAGCACCTGTCCGGACTGGGCGTCCACGATGCCCAGTCGGGCCAGTCCGCCCACGGTCAGCAGGCTCTGGGGAGCCGCCTCGCCCACGGGGACCGGCTGCTGGGGCACCAGGGTCGAAGCGGTCCGGGTGAACTGGTGCTGCAGCCGGAACTCGACCTTCGACCAGGCGACCAGCGGGGTTCCAAACTTGTGGGCCAGGGCCACGGCGGTGGTCGGGTCAGGCTCCTGGGTTGGGTCCAGGGCCGCCAGTCGCGGGTCATCGGCCGCGGGCACGACCAGGTCCACCTGGGCGTGGGCCTTCTCGACCGCCTCTTCCACGGCGCGCAGGAACGTCGCAGAGTCCATGCCGGCGAAGCCGTCGGTGTCTTCCAGCTCCAGGGTCAGCGGCAGCAACAGCATCTGCACCTTGCCCTGGGGTTCTGCCTGGGCCTGAAGGACGCAGGGGGCGGCCAGCACGAGGACGGCCAGGATGGTCAGAAAGATGCGTTTCACGAGGGGTTCCCTCCCAGGATGGCGGGTTGCAGGTTCAGAATCTTCCGGGTCCTTGCCCGAGGCCGTCGGATTTCCTGCAGGACCTGGCTCTTCAGGAGGTCTCGGCGGGGAATGCCCTGGAGTCTGTTCGGGCCCGGGATTCTATCTGGCCCGGTCTTCGGGCCCGGAGGAGGTGGCATGCAGGTCTACAGTCGGATGCCCAGCCCGCTGGGCGAGCTTCTGCTCACGGCCGAGGAGGGAGCCCTGACAGGAGTCTGGTTCGAGGGGCAACACCAGCCCTGCGGAGAACGCGATGACGCGGCCCTGGCCGAGGCCCGCCGTCAACTGCAGGCCTGGTTCGAGGGGCGGATCCGGGTCTTCGATCTGGCCCTGGCCCCGCAGGGGACGCCCTTCCAGCTTCAGGTCTGGGACGAGATCCGCCGGATCCCCTTCGGCAGCACCCGGAGCTACGGCGAGGTGGCCTGTCGGCTGGGAAGACCCGGCGCATCCCGGGCCGTGGGCGGGGCCACGGGTCGGAATCCTCTGTCCATCGTGGTCCCCTGCCACCGCGTGGTGGGCGCCGGGGGAAGCCTGACCGGTTACGGCGGGGGCCTGGAGCGCAAGCGCTTCCTGCTGGAACTGGAGGGGATTCCAATCCGCTGAGCGGCGGATTCAGGCGGCTTCTGGCAGGGGCCTTCGAGCGGAGTCTGGAACCTCCAGGGCGTGTCCCGTGCGCTGCTGGTCCGCCGCCTGGGCCGCCTGGCCTACCTGCCTGCCATGGCTTTGATGGAGGAGGTGGTGAGGCGCCGGAAGGCCGGAGAGATCCCCGATAGCCTGCTTGTTCTGGAGCACGAGCCGGTCATCACCTGCCCGCCGCGCTCGCCTTCCGAGCTGCTGCTGGCCGATCCCGAAACCCTGCGTCGCCGCGGGATCGAGGTCCATCCCACCAGCCGTGGAGGGCTGGTCACCTATCACGGGCCCGGTCAACTGGTGGCCTATCCGATCCTGGACCTGCGGCCCGACCGGTGCGATCTGCACCGCTACCTGCGGGACCTGGAGGAGGTGATCCTCCGTGTCCTGGCCCGCCTGGGCATCCAGGGGACGCGCCGGCCTGGGCTGACGGGAGTCTGGGTGGGAACGGAGAAGGTGGCAGCCCTGGGCGTCCGGGTCAGCCGCTGGATCACCTCCCACGGCCTGGCCCTGAACGTCGGGATGGACCTGGCCGGCTTCGACAGCATCATCCCCTGCGGCCTGCGGGGAGCGGGGGTGACCTCCTGCAGTCGCCTGGCGGGGCGGCCCATGGAGGTGGACGAGGTGGCCTCCCTCCTGGTGCCGATCCTGGCCCAGGTCTTCGATCGGGTTCCCCAGGAAGAGGAGCCCCTCACCCGGCCGCACGGCGCGGCCGGAATTCCAGGGCCGCCCGCAGCGGCCAGCGAGGACCCATGACCCGTCAGCCGAGTGATCCGAATCCGACCCGGGAGCTCCCGCGCCCGGGCCAGCCCGAGTGGGAGCAGCGAGTGGAACGCCCCGAGTGGATCCGGGTGCGCATGCACACCGGAGAGACCTATGGTCGGGTCAACTCGCTGGTGCGCGGAAGTCGCCTGAACACGGTCTGTCAGGAGGCGCGCTGCCCCAACATCCACGAGTGCTGGAGCGAAGGCACGGCGACCTTCATGATCATGGGCGACGTGTGCACGAGGTCCTGCGCCTACTGCGCGGTGAAGTCTGGCCGTCCGGGCCCCCTGGATCCCCAAGAACCGGCTTCTGTGGCCCAGGCCGTCGAGGCCATGGACCTCGAGCACGCGGTGATCACCTCGGTGGACCGGGACGACCTGGAGGACTTCGGGGCCGGCCACTTCGCGGCCACCGTCCGAGCCATCCGCGAGCTCCGTCCGAGGACCCGGATCGAGGTGCTGATCCCCGACTTTGCCGGTCAGCCCCAGCCCTTGCAGCACCTCTTGGAGAGTCGTCCGGACGTGCTGAACCACAACACCGAGACGGTCGAGCGGCTCTACCCCCGCCTGCGCTCGCGGGGGGTGTACTCCCGCTGTCTGGAGCTTCTGGCGCGGGCCCACCGTTTCCGCCAGGATGAGCATCCCACCATGTTGGTCAAGTCGGGCCTGATGGTGGGCCTGGGCGAGAGGACCTGCGAGTTGCTGGCCACCTTCCGGGATCTGCGGAATGCAGGGGTGGAGATCCTGACCCTGGGACAGTACCTTCGGCCAACCATGAAGCACGTTCCGGTCGAGCGTTTCTATACTCCACAGGAGTTCGAGGATCTGCGAGCAGAGGCCATGGCGATGGGCTTCCGCTTCGTCGAATCCGGGCCGTTGGTCCGCTCCTCCTACCACGCCAGTCGGCATCGGGCCGGAGCCCTGAGAGGGACGTGAGCGACCTTCTTCGTCGTCTGCTCCCCACCGTCTGGGGTCGAGGTCCGGAGGCCGCACCCCAGGACTTCGTCGTCTCCGAGGCGGGTCTGCGCTTCACCGGTTCGGAGGGGCGCCTGGCGATCCTGACGACCTTTGGAGGTCCCCCTCTCTTCGTGGTCGAGAACTTCCCCGGAGTGCGCCCGAGCACGGTTCGCACCGAGCGGGGAGGGAACCCGGCGCTCCTGATCCACTTGGGGCCGGAGCTGACGATCACCTGCGTGCAGTTCGGCCAGACGCCCCCGGGGCAGGCCCAGGTCCTGGTTCGGGCCACCCGCAAGCGCCTGCCCGAGGGAGGGCAGGCCCTGGAGTTCACCTTCGCCCGCGAGGGGGATCAGGTCCGCTACCTGGCCGAGCTGGGGCCCGGCTTGGTGCCGCTGGGGTTTCGCGAACATGCGCCGGCTGAGGCGGTCTTCACCGAGGTCCCGCCGCGGAGCCAGATGGTCGCCTTCCTGAAAGCCACCCTGCACCAGCGGCGGACGGCGCTGCGCAGCCTGAAGGGGCTGGCCCGACGCTGCGCGGATCCTCGGGTCCGAGCCGGGATCGACGACTTCGGGGCCCGCCTCAACCCCGGCCATGACTTCAACCAGCCGGTGATCGAGGAACTCCGTCAGGCCCTGGAGCAGCAGGGGCGTCCGGTCAACCTGAACACGCTGATCGCCCTGTGCCTCATGGCCGACCTCTTCCTGGGGCGCATCGACAGCACCCATGTCGACGACCTGGTGAACCGGGACCGTCCCCTGCTGATCTCCGACGACGCGGCGGCGGCGGCGGCACGCTTCCTGGGAGGACGCCCGGTCCGGACCGCCGGCAGTGACGCCGATCGGGCCCTGGGGTTCCTGTGGGCCGCCGTGGCCGAGCGTTCGGCGCGCACCATCCTGGAGGATCTGGCCGAGGACTCGGGCAGCGAGACCTCCCGAGCCCGGGTTCGTCGTCTGCTGGAACGGGTGGCACCCGACCAGGGTCTGAACAACGACGAGCAGGAGGCCCTGCGCAGCTACCTGGCGGCCTGCGGCCGGACCATCCATGCCGACACCCTGGCGGCCCTGTGCCTGTATGTCGATTTCGAGGCGGGAATCCTGGCCGAGGAGGACATCGACGCCCTGACCCCGGCGCGTGCGTTCGTCGACCACTCGCTGTACGCCCTGCTGGCGGTGGCCGGGGCCTTTGAGATGGATCTTCGCTGCCTGGTGCTGGGGGACGACGACGAGTCGGTCCGCTGGCAAGGCCTGGAATGCCTGGTGGGGCTGGGCGAGCAGGGAGCCCTGGCGCGTTTCCTGGAGCCGGGCCTGCCCGGCTTCCACACCCGCCACCTGCTCGACCCCGCGGCCGTCCAGCAGGCGCGGGCCGAGGGGCTCGGCTTCACCGGCGAGGTCCTGGTCCGCTTCCCCGTCCTGGACTATCTGGAGGTCTCCGACCTGCGGGCCTTCCTGGGGCAGCAGGTCCCGGTCCTGGCCTGCTTCCAGTCGGAGGACCGGAGCGTACGCTGGCGGGTGATCGAGCCGGCTTCCCCCCATCGGGAGGATCTGGAGGCGTTGACCGGTCCCTTCGGCTTCATCGAGGGCTTCCGGGCCTACCGATTCCACGGCCGGGTGCTGGGGCGGGTGCTCCAGGTCCGCCCCGAGGAACTGGTGGGTCGCTCCTCGGTGGTGGCGGTCGATCGGGATCATCGGGGCAATCGTCACTATCGTTTCCTGGCCGAGGTCCTGGAGCCTGAACAGATGCTTCAGGCCCTGGGGCAGGGACTGGAGTGGTCCGGGGGCATCGCGGTCTTTCCCCAGGTGGACGGGCTGCCACCCGATCTGCTCGAGCCCGGACCCGACCACCTGCTGGGACGACCCGAGGACACCTCCGCCGAGGTCCGTCGACTGGAACTGTGCTTCCGGGCGGTGCGAGCGGTGTTGCAGAGGGGCCCCGAAGTCCTCCCTCTGGACCAGCACGCCGAGGCGGCAGACTGCCTGCGCCGGGCCCTGCGCTCGCCTCAGGTCCGCTCGGCCCTGCTGGGGGTCGTGGAACCGGCAACCCGGCACATCCTGGTGCGCCTGGCCGGAGAGGAGGGGCAACCGCCTCCCGGTGCCTTGCGCCTGGCTCCGGCTCTGCTGGATTGCCTGACCTTCCCGGAGGGCCAGCAGGTAGCCGCCTTGCTGGTGCTGCAGGCCCTGTGCTCCAGTCCGCGGGTCCGGATCGCCGGCCTCCGCCGCGAGTGGCAGCCCGAAGCCTTCCAGACCCTCCTCCAGGAGAGCCTGTTCCGCATGGCCTTGTCGGATTCGGTCGAGTTGCGCAGCGCGTCCTGGGCCCTGCTGGCCACCGAGGCGGTGGGCGTGGACCGCTCGCGTCGGGAGGCGGCTGCCTACCTGCTGATGCGCCACCTGGAGGGCCCCCAGGGCGAGGAGGCGGCCCGAGCCCTGGCGGCCCTGGCTCTGGCTCCCACGGTTCCCCTTCCGCCGGCCGTGGAGATCGCGGCGCCCGGTTTCGAGGTGGGGGCGCGCGAGCGCGAGGAGGCCGAGCTGGAAGGTGTGCGGGCGGATCTCGCGGCCTGGCTGGCCACCCCCGGAGGGAGCGAGGAAATCCCCGCGCGCGCCAACCTCAAGGGAGAAGAGCGCAAGATCCTGGCTTTGGCCCGGCTGCTGGTCCAGGTCAACCGATCCTGGCGCCTGGAGGAGGAGGCCGGCCGGGACAGGCGCCTGGCGGTGTTGGCTCCAGGTCGCGAACAAGCCCTTCGCCAGTCCATGCTGCGGGCCTGGACGGCTTTCGCCGAGGCGCGCGGGACCTTCCTGACCCGGCTGGTGGGTGGCCGGAACGAAGAGGTCTATCACGACTATCTGGCCTTCCTGGACGCGGATCCCGTCCGGTTGCCCCATCCGCCCCGACTGGATCTCGCCGTGGAGGTCCTGCCCGCCGGCGAGACGTTGGGCGTGGGCACCTCGCCCCTCTTCCTGAAGCTGGCTGCCCTGATCCCCGCGACGGGAGACCACTTGGGGCCCAGCCTGCTGGAGGTGCCCGACGATTCCCCTCCCCAGATCGCCCTGGACCCTGGGCGCTGCCGGGTCTTCTCGATGGAAGCCCCCTCCTGGAGGGATTTCCTGGCCACGGGAGGGACCGGAGATCGTTCCAGCCTGCAGACCCTGGCGGATCTGTACCGCTCCTTGGCGCCCGGTCGGCCGGCCTCACCGTCCTCGGCCCGAACCCAGGCCCCGCCGGGCTTCGACCCGCCCGAGCCGAACCTGGAAGGGCTGGCCCAGGACCTGAGCCACACCTTCAACCTGCCTCGTGAGCGTCACTCGGCGGCCCTGACCATCCTGGTCGGGCTGGCCGGTCAGAGCGCCCGGCCCCTACCGCCCCGGCGCGGTTCCTGAGGCGGGGGCGGGCCCCGACCACCGGGCCAGTTGGACGAAGGACAAGAGGTTGCAGCCGGCGTGCAGGGCCACGGGGACAGCCAGGTTCCCGGTGAGCTGCCAGGTCAGGCCCAACCCCAGGCCCACCAGTCCGGCCCACAGGCCCGTCAGGGCCAGGCGCCGGTCGCCGGTGTGAAGCAGGCCGAACAGGACGCTGGAAGCCCAAAGGCCGAACTCAGGGGCCAGGATGCCCCGAAAGAAGGCCTCCTCACAGAAGCCGGAGAGAAGCGAGAGTCCGACGGCCCAGGGGAGGGGAAGACCCTGGAACAGGGGTCCCAGGAAGCCGTCCAGGACCCAGCCGGCGTCCGAGAGGCCTCGGCGGGCCAGGAACTGGAAGAGCCCCGTCGAGGCCTGGGAGAGGAGGCCCCCGGCCAGGAGCGCGACCAGGACCTCCGGGGTGGCGGCCAGATCCCTCCACCACGGCAGGCCGCGCACCAGGCCCCAGACCAGGGCCGTTGCACCCAGCGTTGCCTGGAGCGCGACCAGGACGGGCAGGGCCTGGCGCCATCGGGGAGGGGAAGGCATGAGCCGGGGCCTTCTGCGGGAGGGCCCGGCCTCCTGTTCCCCGGGTCGGTGCAGAGGCGCTGGGCGCACGAAAACCACGTGAGAATTCGTGCCCGAGGAGGCAGGAGGTGCGGGGGTTTCCCGAAATATGGGTATAATTGGGGGGCACGCCGGAATCCTTGGGAGGACCGTGCTTCGGGGCAATCTGGCGGGTTGCCGTGGTGGGGGCTCGGGCCGAAAGGCCACCTGGAGCCAGTCTCGGTGATCCAGGGAGGCAGGTCAGAAGAGTGGCAAGAGGGATCGATCCCAGCTCGTTCGAGCACGTGGCTTCAAGCTACCGGGAGGTGGCCCAGGCGGCCTCCCACCAGTTGAACAAGGCGGCCCTGGTCAGCCGCCTTTCCGAAGCCAAAGGAAAGTCTCTCAAAAAAGTCAAGGTCCCCAACGACGACAATGCGCCCCTCCTGCCTCGCGGGTCGACGGTTCATTTCCGGACGATGGATGCCAGCCGCCTGAAACCCGGCAGTTTCGTCATCATTCGCCGGGGTTCGGATCTGGTCATCCGGCGCTTCATCCGCTTGCAGGTCACCACCACGGCCCTCTTGATCCACGTTGCCCGGTTGAACGGCGACCTGGAGAACCCGGTCACCCCGTCCAATCTCCTGGGGCAGATCCAACTGGTCGAGTTCAAGGACCAGTCCTACGATCCCACGCCGCCGCGAACCGTCAAGGATGTCTTCACCGAGTTCGGGACGTGCACGGTGGCGGCCAAGCTGGGGCGCATGTTGAAGATGCTGATCCCGGCTCGCTTCCGAAAGGTTTCTCGGGGACCGCAGGTCCTGGACTGAGTTCCGTCCCTCAACGGGCCGGAGGCTGGAGGTGGAAGGAATGCGCTCCCCGACGGTCGACCAGGACCGAGAGGGCACGGCCCCAATACCACCAGAATTCCCGACCTTCAGCCAGCCCTTCCAGGCCGCTGGCCAGGTCGGGTGAATCCTGCTCCATCTCTTCGACCAGGCGCTCGAACTCCACCGGGCTCTTGTGGTCGGGTTCTCCCAGGACGGCGCGCAGCTCGGAGCGCGGGCTCCCCGACCCGGCGACGGGGAGGCTGTCCAGCTCCAGGCGGGGCCCGGCCACCGAGACCACCCGTCCCTCGTCGTCCAGGTGGACGTACAGGGTGCCCTGGCGGGAGGTGTAGGTGACATGTGAGCCCAGGAAGCCCGCAAAGCGGGCTCCTGCCGTGCGGGCCCGGGCCGCGGCGTCGGCGGCCGGCATGCCCAGGTGGATGCCCATGATCGAGGCGCTCTCCACGCTCATGGGTGCATTTTTCCCCTGGTGGGGCCTGGTTTCCTGGTCCTGATCAGGGGACTCGCCGCCAGAAGGACACGGCGGTCTCGCCGTAGCGTTCCCGGCGGAAGAGCCGCAGTTCGCCGGAAACTTCCGGATAGCCGTCCTTGTGGTGGTGTTCGAAGACCACCAGACCCCCCGGGCGGACCAGAGGCTCCAGCCCGGCCAGCGTCTGGGGGCCCTCCGGGGCTCCATAGGGCGGGTCGGCCAGCACCACGTCGAACGGGCCCACGACCCGGGCCAGGATGGCCGGAAGCCGGCCGCGCAGGATCGGTCCGAGCGACCCGACCGCCTGCTGGAGGGCCTTCAGCGAACGCGGGTCGGATTCCACGAAGACCACCTCGCGGGCCCCTTCCTGCAACGCCGCCAGGCCCAGTGATCCGGTTCCCGCGAAGAGGTCCAGGACGCGGGCCTGGTCCAGCTCCGAAGCCAGGATGGCCATCAGGGCTTCGCGGACCTTGGCCGTGGTGGGACGCATCCCGGGGTGGACGGGAAGCCTCTTGCTTCGGCCGCCCATCAGTGGACGGTCTCCGAAACCCTGGCTTCCAGGTTCTCGAAGTGTTCGCGCAGGACCCGGTGCTCGGGCCGGGCCAGTTCGGGGTCCCGAGCCAGCAGCTCGCGGGCCGCCGACCGGGCCAGTTCCACCAGGTCGACGTCGCGCAGAAGGTCGGCCACCTTCAACTCCGGGAAGCCCGCCTGGCGGACTCCATAGTAGTCTCCCGGACCCCGGATCTGCAGGTCCTCCTCGGCCACCTCGAAGCCGTCCGAGAGCCGGGCGATGGCGGCCAGGCGCCTCTGGGTCTGCGGACTGGTGGCGTTTCCCATGAACAGGCACCTGGAGGCGTGGGTCCCGCGCCCCACCCGGCCGCGCAACTGGTGGAGTTGGGCCAGTCCGAAGCGATCGGCATCCTGGACCAGCATGAAGGTGGCGTTGGGCACGTCGACTCCCACCTCGATGACCGTCGTGGAGATCAGGATGTGGTGATCGCCCTTTCGGAAGGCCTCCATCACCTGGTCCTTCTCGATGGCCTTCATCCGGCCGTGCAGAAGGCCCACCGAGAACTCCGGGAAGACTTCGGTTCCCAGGATCCGGGCTTCCTCGACGGCGGCGGTGGCCTCCAGGCTCTCGTTCTCGTCGATCAGGGGACACACGATGTAGGCCTGGCGGCCTTGGCGAACCTCCTGGCGGATCTCCTCGTAGACGCGCCGGCGCTGCTCGAAGGGGACCGACTCCGAGCGGATGGGCTGGCGGCCAGGAGGCATCTCGTCCAGCCGCGAGACCTCCAGCTCGCCGTACAGGGTCAGGGCCAGGGTCCGGGGGATGGGGGTTGCGGTCATCACCAGGAGGTCGGGGTTCCGCCCCTTCTGGCGCAGCACCGTGCGCTGCATCACCCCGAACTTGTGCTGTTCGTCCACCACCACCAGTCCCAGGTTGGCGAATTCAACGCCTTCCTGGATCAGCGCGTGGGTTCCCACCACCAGGTCCAGCTCGTGGCCGGCCAGCAGCTCACAGGTGTGGTTCTTGCCCTTCCGGGTCATGCTGCCCTGCAGCCGGCCCACCCGGATTCCGGCCGGGACCAGCAGTTCCTGGAGCTTCTTGAAGTGCTGCTCGGCCAGGATCTCGGTCGGGGCCATCAGGGCTGCCTGGAATCCGTTGCGGATGGCCACGAAGGCGGCGAAGGCCGCCACCATGGTCTTGCCCGAGCCCACGTCTCCCTGCAGCAGGCGGTTCATCGCGTGTTGCCGGGTCAGGTCCTCGAGGATCTCGGTGAAGACCCGGCGCTGGGCACCCGTCGGGGGAAAGGGCATCAATTCCAGGAAGGGCTCCAGAAGCTCGTCCAGGGCTTGATAGAAGTGGGCTCGGGGCTCCTGCTGCAGTTCCTGGCGGCGCAGGGCCACCTGGACCTGCAGCAGGAAGAGTTCTTCGAAGGCCAGGCGACGTCGGGCGATCTCGTGCGCCGGGAAGGAGGTCGGCCAGTGGTACTCCACCAGCGCGTCCGAGCGCGCCGGCATGCCCTCTCGCGTGCGCAGTTCCGCAGGCAGCGCCTCGCTGGCCAGCGGGGCATAGGTCGGCACCACCTGGAACTGCAGCTTGCGCAGCCAGCCCTGGGTCAGCCTGCCGGTCAGCGGGTAGACCGGGACGATCCGGCCCGTCGCCAGGGAGGGGCCCTGGGGGGGATCGATTTCCGGGCTGAGCATCTGGATGCCGAACCCGGTGCGCTCGACCTTCCCGAAGACCGTCACCTCCATGCCGGCGCGCAGGTTCTTCATCGCGTTCTTCTGGTTGAACCAGGTCACAACCAGCGTGCCGGAACGGTCGCTCAGGGGAGCCTGGAGGATCGTCAGGCCGGGCCGGGGCTTCTTCTCGCGGAAGGGTCCCAGCCGGCCCCGGACGGTCTCCAGTGCCTCGTGCTTGACCTGGGCGATGGGCTTGATCCGCGTGCGGTCCTCCCAGCGCCGCGGGAAGTGCGTCAGCAGGTCGCCCACCGTCTTGACGCCCAGGTTGCCCAGGAGCCCGCCCAGGCGAGGACCGACGCCCTTGAGGAACTGCACGTCGGCGCGCAGGTTCAAGGTGGCCACCCCGGCTGGAGGGCGGGCAGCCTGCGCGGTTCGGGCCGGAGGAGCCTCGGCGCCGGGGGGGGAGGCCAGGCGGGCCAGGTCCCGGCCAACCTGGACCAGGCGGTGCTGGCGTTCGCCGGCCGACAGGTCGGGGTAGCCCAACAGGGGGCGCACCGTCCGGGTCAGGGCCCGACCTTCCTCAGCAGGGAGGGTCTCGCTGCGCAGTCGGAAGCTCTCCAGCACCCGCTCCAGGTCGCTGCGATTCCGGCAGCCGTCGCGGTACTCCCGGCGCAGCAGCTCGACCATCCGGGCTGCCAGGTTTCGGCTTCGAGGGCTCAGTCCGTCGGGCATGGCGTCGCCTCGGGGGGAGCGGCTTCCTGCGTCAGGCTCTGCTCGATCTGGGCCAGAAGTCGGCTGACGAGGATCTCCTCGGCGACGCGAACCCCGTTCTCGATGGTCCGAGCCATCGCCCGACCATGGCACTTGATGACCAGCCCGCGCAGCCCCAGGAACATGGCACCCCCGTGCTCGGAGTGGTCGTGCGATTGCGCCAGCGAGCGCAGGGCAGGGCGCAGCAGCCAACCTCCCAGGCGGGCCCGGGGTGAAGAACCTGCAGCCTGTCGGACCTGCCCCATGAACCATTCGGCCACGGCTTCGCCGGTCTTGAGGATCAAGTTGCCCGAGAAACCATCGCAGACCGCCACGTCCACCTGCGAGCGGAAGAAGCCCGTGGGCTCGACGTTGCCCACGAAGTTCAGCCCCGATTGCTTGAGCATGGGAGTCACGGCGGCCACCAGGCTGTTGCCCTTGCCCTCTTCCGAACCCAGCGACAGCAACCCCACCCGCGGATTGTCTCGGCCCAGGACCAGGCGGGCATAGACCGATCCCACGACGGCCCACTGCAGGAGCCACTCGGGTCGGCAGTCTGCGTTGGCCCCCATGTCCAGGGCGATCGAGGGGGTGGGATGGGTGGGGAAGACCACGGCCAGGGCCGGGCGCTTGATACCGGGCAGACGCCCCACCCCGGTCAGGGCGATCTGGTGCAGGGCCGCCGTGTTCCCGGCACAAACGAAGGCCTGAGCCTGTCCGTCGCGCACCATGTTGGCCGCCACCACCATCGAGGCCCGCTTGCGCTGGCGGAGGGACGGTCCGGCGGGGTCGTCCATGCTGATGGTGTCGTCGGTGTGGACCACCTGGATCTCGCGCTCGGGCGGGTCCGCCTGGAGCAGGGGCCGGATCCTCGACTCGTCCCCCACCAGGATCAGCTCGCTGCGACAGGATCTCGAGGCGAGGATCGCGCCCCGGACGATCTCCTCCGGCGCGTGATCGCCTCCCATGGCATCCAGGACGATCTTCACGGGCAGAACCTTCGATTTTCAGGATGCGGGGGATGCCCCCCGGGGAAGACCTATGTTTCACTTCGCCCCGCTTTCCTTCTCCAGGGTCGGGAATCGGGCTTCCCGGCTCAGAGCACGCCGCGTTGCTTGAGGCTGACGAAGCGGCCCCGGCCGACCACCAGGTGGTCGAGGATCTCGATTCCCAGGATCTCTCCGGCCTGGCGCAGTCGACGGGTCAGGGACAGGTCTTCGGGACTGGGCTCCGGGTCGCCGCTGGGGTGGTTGTGGGCCACCACCACCGCCGCCGCCGAGTGGGCCACGGCGGGCTGGAAGACCTCCCGGGGATGGACCAGGCTGGAGGTCAGCGTGCCGATGGAGACCGTCTCGGTCTGCAGCAGACGCCTGCGGGCATCCAGGTACAGGGCTCGAAAGTGCTCCTTGCGCAGTCCGGCCATGTCGGCCACCAGACACCAGGCCTCCTCCGGAGAGGCCACCGAGGGCCCGGGGGCCGAGGCGGCCCGCCGGCCCAACTCGAAGGCGGCTGCCAGGGCGGCGGCGCGGGCTGGCCCCACGCCTCGGGTGCGCAAGAGGTCCCTCGCGGGCGTGCAGGCCAGCCTGGCCGTACCCGAACCGGCCAGGCTGTCGGCCACCTGCAGGGCCGTCTGGCCTGCATTGCCGGAGCCCAGGACCACGGCCAGCAGCTCGGAGTCGCTCAGCCCTTCCGGACCCTGGCGCAGGATCCGTTCGCGTGGGCGTTGGCTGGTCTCCAGGTCGGTCAGGTTGCGCGGGCGGCTGGGGAGAAGCTTGGAGAGGGACATCGGAAACCCCCGGGTCTCGGGATGGCGGGCCGCGCCTGCGGGCGAGGCCACACCGTGATCGTAGACCCCGGGTTGTGAACGGCCGTGAACACCAGATTTCCAACCTGTGTGCGGAGTGTTTCCGATTCTTGAACCCGGACCGGACAGGGAGCCGCGGTCATGGCAGGGAACCTGCCTCCCATGTTGCAGTGGATGGTGGATGCGACGATCCGGGCTCGGGGGATCCGCGACCCGCAGGTGCTGCGAGCCATGGAGACCGTGCCCCGACAGCTCTTCGTTCGGCCCGAGGACGCCTCGGAGGCCTTCAGTGACCGGGCTCTGCCCCTGGGTCTGGGGCAGACCATCTCGCAGCCCTACGTGGTGGCCCTCATGACCGAGCTGGCCCGTCTCTCGCCCGGAGACCGGGTGCTGGAGGTGGGGACCGGCTCTGGATACCAGGCGGCCATTCTGGCCGAGTGCGGGGCCGAGGTCTACTCGATCGAGCGCCTGCCCGAGCTGGCCGAGAAGGCTCGCCAGCGGCTGGCGGAATTGGGGCTGGTCGTGCACCTCCGGGTCGGGGACGGCGCCCGGGGGTGGCCCGAGCATGCGCCGTATCGGGCCATCCTGGTGACCGCAGCACCCTCGCATGTGCCTCCGGAGCTTCTTGAACAGCTCGACCTGGGTGGAAGGCTGGTGGTTCCCGAGGGGGGGAGGGAAGGGCAGGTCCTGCGGGTGTATCGGCGCACCGAGGAGGGCTTCGAGGTCTCCGACCACGGAGCGGTGCTCTTCGTTCCCCTGCGTTGAGGGCGGAGGGCCCGACCACCCGGGGCGCGAAGGCGCTCCGGGTCAGCCCCCCCACCCGGGGCGCGAAGGCGCTCCGGGTCAAGTATTGTCTCGGAGGAACCGATTGTCTTCTCGCGATCTCTTTGCGCCCTTTGCCTGCCTCATGCAGGAGGCTGGCCTTCATCCGCTGCAGGTCGAGGCCTTCCGGCGCCACTACGGCCGGTTGCAGCAAGGAGACCGGGGGACCCTGGGCCGCGCAGGGATCGAGCCGGTCGGCTCGCTGCTGCACCTCGACGAGCTTCCCGCCGCAGGGGAGGGGCTGAGGGATCAGGTCGTCGTTCTGAACCTCAACGGTGGTCTGGGCACCACGATGGGGCTGACCGGTCCCAAGTCCCTGTTGGAGCTGCGCCAGGGGCTCACCTTCCTGGACCTGCTGGCCTTGCAGGTCCAGCACCATCGGAAGACCTCCGGGGGGCGGCTTCCGCTGATCCTGATGAACAGCTTCAGCACCACCCGCGAGACCGCCCAGGCCTTGAGACGCCATCCCCACCTCGAAGACCAGGGGCTCTCGCTGGAGCTGCTGCAGTCGCGAGTTCCCAAGGTGCAGGTCCGGGACCTGGCTCCCGTCCGTTGGCCGCAGAATCCGCAGTTGGAGTGGTGTCCCCCGGGCCACGGGGATGTCTACCTGAGCCTGCACTGCTCGGGAATGCTTCAATCGCTCACCCGCCAGGGCTTCCGCTACCTCTTCGTCTCCAACGTGGACAACCTGGGGGCCGTGCTGGACCTGAGGATTCCGGCCTGGATGCACGACCAGGGCGTCCCCTTCCTGATGGAGGTGGCCGACCGGACCGAGGTGGATCGCAAGGGCGGGCACCTGGCCCGTCTGCATGACGGCCGCCTGGTCCTGCGCGAGGTGGCCATGTGTCCCGAGGATGAACTCGACGACTTTCAGGACATCCGGCGACATCGCTACTTCAACACCAACAACCTGTGGCTGGACCTTCCCATGCTGGAAGAGGTCCTGACTCGCTGTGGTGGACTGCTGGACCTGCCGTTGATCGTCAATCGGAAGAGGGTTGTCCCGGCAGACCCGGGCTCGCCGGAGGTCTTTCAACTGGAGACGGCCATGGGGGCGGCCATTTCGGTCTTCCAAGGGGCCCAGGCCCTGCGGGTTCCCCGGTCCCGGTTCGCTCCCGTCAAGACCCTGGAGGATCTGCTGGCCGTGCGCTCGGACGCCTACGAGTTGACTCGCGACCATCGGATCCGTCTGGATCCGGAGCGCCAGGCTCCCCCTCGCATTCGCCTGGATCCCGAGATCTATCGGACCGTCGAGGACCTTCAGAGGCACATGCCCTGGGGGCCCCCGGGCCTGCGGGCCTGCTCGAGCTTGAGCATCCACGGCGAGGTGACCTTCGGTCAGGACGTCACCTGCCGGGGCGACGTCGAAATCCTGGCGGCTTCTCCCTGGAGGGTTCCGGATGGAGCCACCTTGAGCGGGTCGGTCCGGAAGCCCTGAGCTTCGGAAGGTCCGCCTGCCTCCCCGGAGAATGGCCCGACCACTATAGGCTGGAAACCCAGCCGGGTTCCCGAATCAAGGAGGTCGGTTTGCGCCGCGCCATCTACCCGGGGAGCTTCGATCCCCTCACCAACGGGCACCTCGACATCATCCAGCGGGCAGCCCGCCTGGTCGATGAGCTCGTGGTGGCAGTGGTGCAGAACCCTGCCAAGAATGCCCTCTTCACGCTTCTGGAACGCCAGGAGATCCTGCAGGAGTGCGTTGCCGACCTGGGGAACGTGCGGGTCGGCAGTTTTGCCGGCCTGCTGGTGGACTACGTCCGCGCTCAACAAGCGCAGATCATCGTCAAAGGGCTCCGTGCCGTCTCAGACTTCGAGTTTGAGTTCCAGATGGCCCTGCTGAATCGGAATCTGGCCCCTGAGGTGGACACCCTCTTCTTGATGACGGCCGACCGTCATGCCTTTCTCAGCTCCAGTTCCGTCAAGGAGATCGCGTCGTTGGGGGGCAGCGTCTCCGATCTGGTGCCCTCCTACGTGGAGGGCAGGCTCCGCGAGAAGTTCGGGCTTCTGCCTGTTCCCGCCCGAGGGCAGCGGGTCGAACGCGACAGTTGAGGTAGACCGGACATGGATATCTACAAGGTCCTGGAAGATCTGGAGAAGGCGATCCGAGAGAGTCGCCGGATGCCCTGGCCCTGGCAGGACCGCTCGGTCATCCGGCGGGACAGCTTCCTGAAGCTCCTGGAGCGTTCCCGCGAGGGGCTGCCCGAGGAGATCAAGCAGGCCCGTTGGGTCGCGCGCGAAAACCAGCGCATCCGCGACGAGGCCGTGGCCCGGGCCGAAAAGGTCGAGTCGGCGGCCCAGGATCGCGCCCGCGAGATGCTGCGCTCGGCCCAGGAAGAGGCGGTCCGACTGGTGCAGGAGAGCGAGATCGTCGCCCGCTCCCGCCAGGAAGCCCAGCGACTCATGGCCGAGGCGGAGGACCGGGCCCGCGCCCGCGAGGCGGAGGCGGCGGAGGTTTCCCGCAAGGTGCGCGAGGAGGCCGAGGCCTTCTCGCAGCGCACCCGACGCGAAGCCGAAGCCTGGTCCCTGCGGGTCCTCAACGGGATGGAGGGAGAGCTGACCCGGATCCTCAGCATCGTCCAGCGCGGGCGCGAGAACCTCTCGGGCAGCGCGCCGGCCGAGCCTCCCCGCGGGGCCGAGCCGACACCGCGCGAGCCCGCTCGCCCCCGGACCGCCTCTGAAGCGCCTTCTCCCCCCCGGGAGACTCCTCGGGGGCGCTCCCGCTGACCTGTGCTGGAGGGAAGGCGGGGCGAGAAGAGAACTACCCAGAACCCCGGACCTCGAGCCGTCGGGCTCGGAGGTCCCCTTCTTGGAGTCCGTTGTGGGCAACGTCCGCTTGGTCAAGGTCAATAAGGTCTTTCAGGGGAAGGCTCCGGTCAAGAAGGCCTGGTATGAGGTCTGGAAGCCCGGGCACATTCCCTCCGAGGTCCACGTGGTCAAGGACGCCGACCTGGAGATCCGGGACGGCGAGTTCCTGGTCCTGGTCGGCCCCTCCGGCTGTGGCAAGTCGACCACCCTGAGAATGGTGGCCGGCCTGGAAGAGGCGACTTCCGGAGACATCTATATCGGCGACCGGCGGGTGAACGACGTGTCCCCCAAGGACCGCGACATCGCCATGGTCTTCCAGAACTACGCGCTGTACCCGCACATGACGGTGTACGAGAACATGGCCTTTGGCTTGAAGCTGCGCAAGTTTCCGCCGTCTGAGATCGAGGAGAGGGTCAAGAAGGCCGCTGGTCTGCTGGACATCGAGCACCTTCTGAACCGCAAACCCAAGGAACTCTCGGGCGGGCAGAGACAGCGCGTGGCCATGGGCCGGGCCATCGTGCGTCGTCCCCAGGTCTTCCTGATGGACGAGCCCCTCAGCAACCTGGACGCCAAACTGCGCGTGCAGATGCGCGCCGAACTCCAGAAGCTGCACCGCACCCTGGGGGTGACCACGATCTACGTCACCCATGACCAGACGGAGGCCATGACCCTGGGAGATCGGATCGTCTTGATGAAGGGAGGGATCATCCAGCAGATGGACACCCCCCTGAACCTGTACGAGCGGCCCGCCAACCAGTACGTGGCCGGCTTCATCGGCAGTCCGTCGATGAACTTCATTCCGGCCCGCCTGGAGGCTGTCGATGGGCGCGTGGAGATCGTGGCTTCCGGCCTGCGCATCGAGGTGCCGGCGGAACGCCGCCAGGGCCTGGAAAGCCACCTGGGCAAGGCCGTCACCTTCGGGATCCGCCCCGAGGACATCTACGACCGCCAGTTCGCGCGCGAGGATGCCCCCATGGCCCACTTCGAGGCCTTGGTGGAGGTCTTCGAGCCCATGGGCTCCGAGGTCTATCTCTATGTCCAGGCTGGAGCAGACCAGCTCGTCTGCCGCGTGGACGCCCACACCTCCGCGCGGGTCGGGCAGACCGCCCAACTGGCCCTGGACCTCCGCAAGATCCATCTCTTCGACCCCGAGACGGAGCTGGCTTTGAACCGTCCTACGGCCTCCGGCTGCTAGGATCATGGACGAGCCCTTGGACAACACCCCGCCAGCGTCGGAAACCTCCCAGGAGGTGCCCATGGACGGGGAACCAGCCGACTTCTTCCAGGTCGGCACCGAGGAGACCGCTTCCCGTCGTATCTACCTGCGCTATCCCTTGTTCCGCGCCCTGGATGACTTCGCCCTGCGGGACACCTCCCGGGAGCAGGCGGGGCTGTTGCTGGGGCGGCGAAGCGAGCAGGACCTCTGGTTGAAGGTGGAGGAGGCCCTGGACGTGGGCCTCGAGGAAGGGGCCACCCGTTTCAGCGAGCGAAGCTGGCAGCGGGCCCGGAGGGTCGCCCGTCACCGCCATCCCGGCTTGGAGGTGGTGGGCTGGTTCCACACCCACCCGGGGAGCGGCGTCGATCTCTCGAGCGAGGAGACCTCGCTTCACCGCGAGCTCTTCAAGGAACCCTGGCAGGTGCTCTACGCCGTGGACCCGGTCCTGCGCGAGAGGGCCTTCCACGTCTGGCGGGACGCAGAGCCGGTTCGAGCCAGCGGATTTCGGATCTACGGCAAGGAGGAAGAGCCGATGAAGGTGGCGGATCGCGAACCCGCCCGTCCCGACGAGCACCTCCGGGAACGCTACGTCGAGCGGAGCCTGGAGAAGCTGCAGAGGCTGGTGCGCCACCCCCCGATCCGCGTGGTGGATTATCTCCTGATCGCCTTGCTGGTCCTGAATCTGCTGGTGCTGCTCTTCCGGCCGGCGCCGCCCGTCCAACTGGACGACAAGGAGCTTCTGGCCTCCCAGGCCCAGTTGACCTCCGACGTGGAAGACCTGGCTTCACGCATGAAGAAGCTGGAGGAGCATCTGGCCGCGATTCGCATGCTGGATGCAGAGCTGGGCCTGGGTGGTGAGACCGCCGCCTCAGAGACTCCCCAGTCCCCGGAACCCCCGGTCCCCGCAACGGATCCCTCGCCCAGGCCGCAGGCCAGGCCGGCTTCGCCGGCCCCGAACGCCTCGACCCCCGGGGCTCGGATCCGCCTGCACAAGGTCCAGCAGGGCGACACCCTGTCGCGGATCACCGAGAAGTATTACGGGACCGCGGATCCCAAGGTCGCCGATGCCCTGGGGCGCTACAACCGCTTGAAGGCTCCGAGCTTTGACATCTGGCCGGGGGACACCCTGAAGATTCCGCCCCGCTCGGCCTTGAAGAGTTGACCGAAAAGCTCGTGCACCTGGGGGTTCAGGCCTTGGGGTGCGCCTGCCTGACCGTGTTGGGCTGTCTGCCTGGGGCGACCGCCGAGGTCCGGGCCCGGGAGGCCCGCGTGGCCGTGTCGGTGGCCAGCGTCTTCGCGTCGCCCACCGACCAGGCCGAGAGGGTCACGCAGGGCCTTCTGTGGGAAAGGGTGCTGGTCCTGGGACAGAAGGGCCCCTGGTCCCGGGTCCTGCTGCCAGACCAGTACCGGACGCCTGCAGGATATCCGGGCTGGATGCTCTCCCGTCATTTGTCCCTGGACACTCCGGCGCGCCTGGATCAGGTGGTTGTGGTCGGAGTGGCGCGCGCCGTCGTGCGCGTTCAACCCCGGCCCGACAGTCCTGTGCTGTCGGTGGCCTGGCTGTCCAGCCGGTTGCCGTGGGACCGTCTCGAAGGGGAGTGGTTCCGGGTGGCCCTCCCGGGCCGGAAGGAGCCGGGCTGGGTCCACGAGTCCGAGGTCCTCACCCGATGTCGTCCCCCTCATGGTGCCGACCTGTTGGAGACGGCCTGGCGGTTGAAGCAGACACCCTACCTCTGGGGGGGCATGACGCCGTTGGGGATCGACTGCTCGGGCCTGGTCTACACGGCCTGCAAGGTGCACGGACGTCTGCTTCCGAGGGATGCCGACCAGCAGTTCCAGGTCGGGACCCCCGTCGAGGAGGCCGACCTTCGCCCGGGTGACCTGGTCTTCTTCGGTCCAGATTCGGACCACATCGACCACGTGGGCCTCTATCTGGGGGAGGGGCTCTTCCTGGACGCCTCGGGTCGCAAGGGCGTGGACCAGAGCCGTCTGGACGACTTCAAGGCCCGGAAGACCTTCTTGGGAGGCCGCCGCGTCTTCTGCGAGGGAGAGCAGGAGCTTCCCGGGGGGCAGGATCCGGCGGCGAGGTGAACCGATGAAGTTCCTGTCCAGTCAACTGGCCTACCTGGCCGCTCGCCGCGAGATGAGCGGAAACCTGCGGGCCCTGATCCGCTACTTCGTGTTCCTGGCCGGCCTGGTGACGTTCTTCGCAGTCGGCTTCCACCTGATCATGGTCCACTTCGAGCACCAGGAGCACTCCTGGGTCACCGGGTTCTATTGGACCCTGACGGTGATGACGACCCTGGGCTTCGGCGACATCACCTTCGCCACCGACGTGGGCCGGGTCTTCAGCATGGTCGTGCTGGTCTCGGGCGTGGTCTTCCTGCTGGTGATGCTGCCGTTCCTCTTCGTCCGCCTCTTCTACGCGCCCTGGTTGGAGGCCCAACTGCGCCTGCGAGCCCCGCGCGAGGTGCCCTCGAAGACCTCCGGGCACGTGGTCGTGGCCCTCCACGACCCCATCGCGGCGGGCCTGGTCCGCAGGCTTCGCGCCGAGGGGATTGCCTGCTTCGTGGTCGAGCCGGATCCCGCCCGGGCGGTGGCGTTGCTGGAGGAGGGGACGGCTTCGGTGACCGGCGAGAACGACGACCGGGCCACCTTCGAGCGGATGCGGGTGGAGGCGGCCCGCCTGGTCCTGGCCAACGGAACCGATGCGGCCAACACCAACATCACGCTGACGGTTCGCGAGGTGCATCCCCAGGTGCCGGTCGTGGCCCTGGCCGAGGAGGAGGACTCCGTCGACATCCTGGAGCTGAGCGGCGCCACTGCCGTCCTCCCCTTGAAGAAGCAGTTGGGCGAATACCTGGCCAACCGCGTTCATGCCGGCATCGTCGAGGCCCATCTGGTGGGAGTCCTGGGGGACCTGAGGATTGCTGAGCTGCCGGCGCGGGACACCTCCTTCGTGGGACGGACCGTTCGGGAGACTCGCCTCCGCGAGGTGACCGGCCTGAGCGTGGTGGGTCTGTGGGAGCGCGGTCAGTTGCGGCCCGCCTACCCGGATGCCCGGGTGGCTCCGGGAAGCGTCCTGGTCCTGAGCGGCTCCGAGGCTCAACTGCAGGAGTTCTCCAGCTCCCTTCCAGGTCGCGGCGGGGGCTCGGGGCCGGTCCTGTTGCTGGGGGCGGGGAAGGTCGGTCTGGCCGCGGCCCGGGCCCTGAAAAGCCGCGGCATTCCCGTCCACGCCATCGATCGGAACGCGGACGTGCTGGCCAAGGTCGCCCTCGAGGTGACGCAGACCTTCGAGGGCAACGCGGCCGATCGCCGGGTCCTGGAGCGGGCGGGTCTGGAGCAGGCAAGCTCGGTCCTTCTGACCACTAACGACGACGCCACCAACATCTACCTGGCCGTGTACTGCCGCCGCCTCAACCCCGAGGTGCGGATCGTCAGCCGGATCACCCACGAACGCAACGTCGAGGCGATCCACCGGGCGGGAGCGGATTTTGCCCTGAGCTACACCACGCTGGGGGTGGAGGCGATCGTCTCGCGCCTGCACGGACACGAGCCCGTCCTGCTGGGCGAGGCGGTCAAGCTCTTCTCGGTGGATGTGCCCCAGACGATGGCGGGCCGCCCCCTGCGCGAGTCGGGCATCGGCTCCCGGACCGGCCTGAGCGTGATGGCCATCCGACAGGACGGGCGATTCGTCCCCGACCTGAACCCGGACACCCTTCTTCCCGAAGGCGGAGAGCTGCTGATGCTGGGCAGCCTGCAGCAGCGCCAGATCTTCAACGAGACCTGCCTCTGAAGGCGTGGAGGGGGCTACTGGCTCTGCTGGTCCAGGGTCACGGGAAGGGCAATCCGGTTCTCGCCCCGCCAGACCGTCAGCGTGATCGAGTCGCCGGGTCGGTGGCTGGCCAGGATCCGGAGCATCTCCGGGACGGTCCGGACAGTGGTCCCGTCGATGGCGGTGACCGCGTCGCCCACCTGGATGCCCGCCTGGGCGGCAGGTGAGGCGCTGACCACCGAGGTTACCAGCACCCCGATGCGGGCCTTGATCCCGAAGTCCTGCGCCTTCTGGGGGGTCAGGTTCTCGCCGGCCAGGCCCAGCCAGGGCTTGGAGGAGGCCAGGTCCTTGGGCTGGGAGGTGACCAGTTGTCGCGCCAGTTGAATGGCGCTGTTGATGGGAATGGCGAAGCCCAGTCCCTGGGCCTTGTCGTAGCCCGAGGAGGGGCCGGTGTAGACCAGGGCGTTGATGCCGACCACTTCGCCTTGAAGGTTGACCAGGGCCCCTCCGGAAGACCCCGGATTGATGGCTGCGTCGGTCTGGATCAGGTTGCGGTATTTGATGCCCCGGGTCTCGACGTTGCGGTTCAGGCCCCCGACGGTTCCCACCGTGACGGTTCCCGTGAAGCCCAGAGGGTCCCCGATGGCGATGACGGTCTGGCCCAGGCGGACCTTGTCAGAGTTGCCGATCCGGGCCACGGGAAGCCCCGAGGCCTCGATCTTCAGCAGGGCCAGGTCCTGGTCGGCGGCCATCTTCCAGACCTTGGCGGTGTAGGACTTGCCGTTCTTGAGATGGACCTTGACGACCTTGGCGCCCTTCACGACGTGGGCGTTGGTCAGGATGTAGCCGTCGGACCGGAGGATCACGCCCGAGCCGATGCCGGGCTCAGGCTTCCCGGGCCGGTGGGTCCGGATGGAGACGACCCACTTCGTGGCCCGTTCCACGGCCTGGATTCGCTGCTCCTCGACGTCGGCCAGGACGGGGATCGCGGCCAGGAGGATCAAGACCAGCAGGCTGGCGGTGAGGCTTCGGTTCATGGGGTCTTGGGGAGTCTCCATTTCGGGCGAATCAGGAATGCTCTGCCGGTTGGACCCGGCGGGCAACCGGAAGGTCGCGGTCTTCAGTTGTGCAGTTCGATGTGCGTGGCGCCCACGTCGCTCAGGCTGCTCAACAGGATGTTGTGGGAAAGGTCTGGCGGGATCATCACGGTTGCCCGCAGGATCTGCCGCTCGTCCTCGGTGTCCATCTCGAGGTTCTTCATGCTCACGCCCAACAGCTCGAAGACCCCATGCACCCGGGCGACCTGCCCGGCCCGAAGAGGCATGCTGATCTCCATGGTGGTCAGGACCTTCTCGCCCAGGGCGCGCTCGACGTGTTTCAGGACGACCAGGGCGACGATGACCACTCCGGTGGTCAGGAGACCTCCGAGGTAGAATCCGGCGCCGGCCGCCATGCCGATTCCCGCAACGACCCACAGCGTGGCAGCGGTGGTCAGTCCCCGGACCGTGGCCCCGTGCTTCATGATGGTCCCCGCGCCCAGGAAGCCGATGCCGCTGACGATCTGGGCGGCCACTCGGGCCGGGTCGTTGACCTTTCCGGCCTCCCGGAAGCCGTACAGGGAAAGCAGGGTGAACAAGGCCGAACCCACCGAGACCAGGACGTGCGTCCGCAAGCCCGCCGCTCGGTTCAGCCGCTCGCGCTCCAAGCCGACCAGGCCGCCCAGGATGGCGGCCACCAGCAGGCGGATCACGACTTCCAGGTCCCAGTTCAAGGGGGCATCATCCTGGGGCCTGACGCCCCGGGCCCCCCGCGCTGGACGGGAGGACTTTGCCGGGGCTCGACAAATGTCCGGGCGCCGGCAGCCGCGTTCGCGGATTGCGGGCAGGACCTTGCACATGGGGCGTGACAGCCCTGTGCCGGGAAGGCATCCCCCGGAGGAGTCCGTTGCAGCAGCCCAAGCCGGTTGGTCTCATCGTCCTGTTCATCTTTCTGGGGGTTGTCGGGCAATACCTCTTCAAGGGAGGGATGTCCCAGGATGCCCCCAAGGCGCTCATGGGCCTGATCGGAGGGGACCTGGTCGGATTCTCGCAAGGGCCGCTTGCCGCCACGGTCCGCCTGGTCGGGCACCTGGTGAGCCTGCTGCTTCAACCCCCCATCTTCCTGGGTCTGATGGCCTACGTGCTGTCCACCGCCTGCTGGTTGGCTGTGCTCAGCAAGACCGACCTGAGCTTCGCCTACCCGATGCTCAGCATCGGCTACGTGGCGGTGCTTCTCATCGGTTGGCTGGCCTTCGACGAGGAGGTCAGCCTGCTTCGCTGGCTGGGAGTGGCGCTGATCTGCATCGGGATCGTCGCCCTGTACTCCGAGCAGTTCTTTCTGCGCTGGGGGATGGGCTTTGCCGGGTTGCTCCTGGGGGTGGCCGGCGTGGTGGGTTGGACCACGCACGTCGCGGATCCCACCCCGGTCTTCGACAAGCCGGTGGGCCTGATCGCCTTCTCCATCACGCTCGGCATCCTGGGTCAGTACCTGTTCAAGTCCGGCATGAACCGGCCCGAGTACCGCGAACAGATCTCCACCATCGGCGCGGCGCTCCGACCGGGAGGCGACCGCTCGGTGCGGGTGGCGGTGTTGAACGTCCTGGGTCTGTTCGTCCGGCCCTTCGTGGTGGCCGGGGTGGTCTGCTACGGCGTCTCGACGGTCTCCTGGCTGGCCATCCTGGGTCGGACTCCGCTGAGTTTCGTCTATCCACTGCTCAGCATCGGGTATGTGGCGATCCTCTTGATGGGCTGGCTGCTCTTCCGCGAACAGGTCACGCTGCTGCGCTGGTTCGGGGTGGGCCTGGTCTGCTATGGCATCGTGACCATCTACTCCGAGGAGATGGTTCACGCCCACTGGCCCTTCTTTGCCGGGGGACTGGTGGTGCTGGCCTTGGGGCTGAGCCTGGCCTCCCGCTCCTTCGCGCGAGGCCTGTGCCAGGCCGAAGCCCGGCAGGTCAATCCGTCGTCCCACCCGGGGCCCTGAGGTAGGGCACCCGTTCGCGGCAAGGGCGGGTTCCCAGCCAGTGCCAGGCCAGGCGGATCAACTGGACCAGGTAGTTGCGGATTTCGTGCAGTCCGAACTTGCTCTTGCCGGCAGCCCGGTCCGTGAAGGTGTAGGGAACCTCGGTGAAGGTCCGATAGCGTCCGCGCACCAGGACCTCCAGCCCGATCTTGAAGCCGATGGGGTCGAGTTGGACGCCCTGGATCACGCTCCGGCGGAACATCAGGTAACCCGAGGTGACGTCGTGAACCGGGCAGATGGGGCGGCCCATCAGCACGGCGGTCTTGGAAGTGACCCGTCTGAACCAGGGCCAGTTGCCCAGGCCACCTCCGGGGATGTAGCGGCTGCCCACGGCCACCTCGGCCCCTCCTTCGGTGATCGAGGCCAGCATGTCGGGGAGGATCTCGGGATCGTGGGAGAGGTCCGCATCCATGACGCCCAGAACCCGGCCCTCAGCCACTGCCCAGCCGTCCAGGACAGCGGAGGAGAGCCCGAGTTTGCCGCTGCGGTGAACGACCTTCAACGGGTGGCGTCGGGCCAGTTCTTCGGCCAGCTCGCCCGTCCCGTCGGGCGAGTTGTCGTCGACCACGATGACCTCCGCCGACAGGGCGTTGCGTTCGAGGGCTGCGAAGATGCGGCCGATCAGGGATTCCAGGCCGCGGCTCTCGTTGTAGGTGGGGATGACCAGGGAGAGGAGAGGAGTCAACTCAGAGACGTATCACTTTCCAGGCGTTCAGCAGGTGGTCGCAGATGTTGTCCATGTCTGCGATGAAGCCCACCTTGAGCTGGTCTGAGATCCCGAACTCGTCGGCCGAGACGACGCAGACCAGGATTCGGACGCCCTGTTCTTCCAGAATCGATAATTCCTGCAGGACCTCGGAGTCTGCCATGGCCAGGCGGGCGGCCTGATGGATCAGGATGACCGCCCGGGGCTTGACCTGGTTGTGGACCAGGGCCTTCATGAAATGGCGGAGCAGCCGGGCCCCCAGCACGTCGGCGGGTCCCAGGCTGGTTCGATCCAGCAGGATCACGATGTTCTTCTGGGATGGACCGGGGGAAACCCGCAGGGCGTGGGTTTCTTCCAACTCGGCGAAGTCGCCGCGGATCATGCGCAGGTAGTAGTCCAGATCCTTCTCGGCGAAGGTGGGGGGCACGGTGGATGGGGTCATGCCGACTCCTCGAGGGGCCGAGACATCCGGCTGCCGCTCCAGAACCCGTCGCCTTCCGAAATGCAGCGCATGCGCGAGGAATTCACCGGCCAGGCCGGGACTCCTCCGGAAGCTCGCCGGCCGCCGGCTGGGGAGGCACGAAGGACTCCGGCAGGGGGGATCCGAACGGGAAAGGGAGCCTGGGGGGCAGGCCACCACGTTCCAGTGCCTTGGAGGGTCCCGTGTCCAGACGCGTGCTTGTGGTGGACGATGACCCCGATATTCGCAAGATCGCCCAGACCAGCCTGGAACTGGTCGAGGGCTGGCAGGTCCTGACGGCCTCCAACGGAGCCGAAGCGCTTCTGCTGGCTGCCGAACAGAGGCCCGAAGCCATCCTGCTCGACGTCATGATGCCAGAAATGGACGGGCCCGAAACCTTCCGCCTTCTGGCCGGTCAGCCCGCCACGGAGGCCATCCCCGTCGTGCTGCTGACCGCCAGGGTCCATCCGAAGGACTCGACCCCCTTCCCGGACCTCGGCGTGGCCGGCGTGATCGCCAAACCCTTCGATCCGCTCCATCTGGCTGGACAGGTCCGCGAAATCCTGGGGTGGAGCACGTGAGGCTCCCGACGCGCCCCTCCTCGCCAGCCCGGCAGGCCTTCCGGGCCACCCGCAGACGCCTCCTGGGACTCGTCGGTGGGTTGCTGTTGTTCTGCCTGTTCCTCTTCGGGGTGGGCTTGAACCTGGGGTCGACCTACCAGTATCGTCAGGACCTGGAAACCTCCCTGGTCCAGACGGCCCAATCCTTCCGTTCGACCCGGGCCCGGGATCTCGACCAGCTCAACCGGCAGGCCGGCCTGGTCGTCGCCGACCCTCGCCTGCAGCAGTATCGCCAGGCCCTGGCCATGGTCGGCGCGGATTCCTCCGAGCGGGTCGCGATCCAGGAATCCTTCCGAGCTCACCTGGTGGAAATCCTGGAAGCCGCGGGGGGGGATGTCCTGCTCCTGGTCGGCTCGGACGGGCGGGTCCAGTTCAGCTTCCAGCGGCCGGGGATCACCCCCCGGGAACAGGCCGTCGAGCCCTCGGAGGCCACCTCTCCGGCCGAGAAGGGGCCGGCAGATGGTTCGGGGCCGCCCGAGCTGCCCGTCGAGGGACAGCCGGTCGAGATCCCGCTCGTCGACGCCGTGTTCGCCGACGGTGCCGCCCGATCCGGACCGGTCCGCCTGCAACCTCAAGGCTCCTTCTACCTGGCTGCCGTCGCGCCGCTCCAGCCGGGCCGGGGGCAGGACGGGGTGCTGCTCCTGGCCGAGCGGATTACCGAGAAGACCTTGGCGGCCTGGGGACACGGGCTCTCGGACGGGATCATCCTGGCCGTGGCCGATGGCACCATCCTGGTGGCGCACGATCGCCGGGCAGGTCGGCGCCCTTCGCCGGCGATGCTCAACTCTTTGGAGAAGGCTGTGGCCGGCTGGCCATCCCAGGTCGGTCTTCCCGAGCAGGTGACCTCGGAAGGCGACGACTCTGCCCTGTCGACCCTGGATGTCGGAGGGCGCCGCTGGCTGGAGCATGCCGTGGCCCTGGCCCCGGGAGAGGGGGGGACCCCTGTGGGCTGGGTGCTCTTCCTGGGCGACACCGCCGCCTTGGAGGACAAGGTGGCCCGCGAGACCTGGCTGGTGTTCCGCCTGGGGCTGAGCGTCCTGGTCCTGGGCCTGGGGCTGGCCTGGTTCCTGGCTCGATGGGTCATGGCTCCGGTGGATCCCCAGCGCCACCCGGAGAATCCAGCACCCGGGGTCTGAGCTCCAGGGTCCAGGCCGGATCGGTCTGGTCGGATTCAGGGCCAGTCCAGGAGGGCCACCAGCGGGCCGTGGTCGCTCGTCCCATATTCGCGCTGGGGGAGGCATTCCAGGGCCGTGGAGGCCATCTCCGACGAGGCCAGGATATAGTCGATCCGCCATCCGATGTTGCGCTCCCGCATCTGGCGCCAGGGGGGCCACCAGGTGTAGATCCCGGCTTCCTCGGGATGCAGCATGCGGGTCAGGTCCACCAGGCCCAGCCCCAGAAGCTCCTCGAGGGCCTGGCGCTCTTCCGGCAACTGGCCGATGGCGTTCTTCCGGAGCTCCTTGGGATGGACGTCGAGATCCGAGCGGGTCACGTTGAGGTCTCCGCAGAGCAGGACACGACGGCCCTGGGCCAACAGATCCCGGACATGGGCCCGGAGATCGGCCAGGAACCGCATCTTGGCGAAGAAGTCCTTGCCTCCGTTGGGGACGTAGCAGGACAGGACCGTCAGGTCGCCCAGGTCGACCGAGGCCACGCGGCACTCGAAGTCGAATTCGGGATGGCTGAAGGTCGGGGCTTCGACCGCCAGGTCTCGACGGACGTGCAGTCCGACACCCGAGTAGCCCTTCTGGCCGTGCCAGCAGTGCCAGTAACCCTCCATCTCAAAAAGGGCCCGGGGAACCTGCTCGGGGGCAGCCTTGATCTCCTGGAGGCACAGCAAAGCCGGCTTCTCCACCTCCATCCACGCCTGCACCTGGGCCTGGCGGGCGCGGATTCCGTTGACGTTCCATGTGGCGATCTTCATCAGTGGAATCGGGCTTCTTCTCGGGGTGTCCCGGTCCCTCCCGCCCCTCCTCCCGCGTGGCTCGAGGAGGCTCGATTGGTGTCGTCGGGTCTTGGCCAGGATCGTCGGTCATCAGGCGGCTCAGGCAGCCTCCCGGCAATCGTTCGCCATCGCGTTCCTGGCTCCGTGGGTGAGGCCACAGGAAACCACTCAAATCTTGGTTCATGCGCCGCATTCCGAGCGGTTCCGTCCGGAGGCCGTGGGGCCTGGGCGGCGCTCCAGTTCTCCGTGAGGCTTGGCGGGAAGTTCCCGGGAGGCATGACAGAGACCACCGCCTGGCTGGCCGGACAGAGGGCGGCCGGCGTGGGAGAGCAGCCGGGCAGTTCCGACCGCGGGGAACGGAGTGACCGTCAGTCCCTTCATCCGCTTGGGGTTCAGATACATCCCGCCGGACAGCTTGCGCCACAGGCCCGCCCGGACTTGCTCGACCGCGTAGGTGCCCAGGAACTCGGTCAGGGCCAGCAGGCGGTCTTCAGCGACGCGCAGGGCCCTCACGTAGCCCTGGCTGTCCCGGGCGCTCTTGGAGTGGTCCAGTTGGATCGGGGGCGGATCCGCGGGGTTGTAGTTGCGGGCATACTCGTGCAGGTCGGCCACGGTGAAGGTGACCCGCTGCCCGGACATGTCGGTGTAGGTGCCGGGCCGCAGGACCTCGGCCTCGCGCAGTTCGCGGGGCACGTCGGGGGGCAACCGGCGGGGCGTCGCTCTCCTGGAAGTTCACCAGGGCGCCGACGCCAGAGGGTTCCAGGAGATAAACCTCGCTCATTCCTTCTCGTCTCCCTTCGCGGGCCTGGACCTGGGCGGGGGCGGCGCAGGGGCCGGCGCCTCGGGGGCAACCGGCTCGGCCGCCACGGCTCGCAGGTAGTTGCGCAGGGCCCGGTGGGGGGCCACGCCTCCGTCCAGTTCGAGGATGCCGCGCAGGGCGGCGTCGTGCACGTGCTTGCTGACCATGGGGTTCCTCCTGAAATGCAGAAGGCCCCGGGTGAAGGGGGCCTTCGTGGTGCCGATTGTATTCTATTCGCTACTTGTGGAGTAGAGAGTTCAACAGGCCCTCAGTGCAGTAGCCAATGATTTTCAGTCGACTGCTCAACGCATGCTCGAATCCGCGCTCAGACGGCTGAATGATGTGCGGGAGCGCGAGTTGGTCCTCATGCTCAGTGATGTGCGACCGCACTGTCATGATGCCGTTTGCAAGACGGCCCTCCACCAACGCCTTCAGATCCTCAGGGCCCGATACGAACCGCAGAGAACCATCAGAGAGAACCTGAACTGAACCCACCGGGGATCCATCATGGCGCCTAACGATTCGGACGATCATGCTCGATACCTCGCGAAGAACTTCCCGATGTCCGTGTCCGTTGGATCGCGCATCTCCCTTGCGAACTGCTCAGCGTATGTCTCAGCCCGAATGCTCCCTGGTGGGAGTTCCTCTGGCTGAGCGTCAAGCCAAGCTTTGAAGTCCGCGCCCGTCATGTGCTTATTATGCACGTGATGGGCGACCTCGTGCCAGACCAACTCCAGCGCGTCCGCCCGATCATTGGGATCATCCGAAGCGAAGTTCCAGTGGGAATCCCGGCTGAGAATGATATCTCCGTGGCCGCGCCGCCGCCCGCCTGCGCCCTTCCGTTGGCTGCGTGGCTCTTCCACTAATTCATTTATGAACCGGATGAGAGGGATGTCGGTCTATTCCGGCCGCAGTGTGACCAGGGCCTCTTCGATTCTGGTCAATTCCTTCGTGCCCTTCCAGGCATCGCGCACCGGAATCACGTTTGGCCCGTGCAGGATGTGGCCCGTGAAGACCTGGTCTGGCTTCGGCTTCTTCGGGTCGCCGGTGCCGGAACTCGCAGTCACCAGGTCTGTGGGAACAACCTGCTTTGGCGAGTCTCCTGGGGCCTTCACGTGCGGCGTTTCCTCCGCCCCGCCTCCCCGCGCTTCGGGCCTCGCGTCCCCGCCGCCCCCCCCCGTCCCCTTCGGCCCGCTCGGCGTCCTCACCACCGGCGGCTGTCCGGGTGGCCTGCCTCCGTCCAGGCCGGGCTCGTTGCCGAAGCCCTTTAGGGGTGCCGGCAGCTTGTCCAGCTTCTCCCGCTGCTTGTCCAGGTAGGCCTTCCCGCCCAGGTCCTCGAGCTCGAGTCCCGAGACCGGCGACAGCACCGAGCGGCACATGTAGTGCAGGGGCGGCGTGTTGTCCGGCAGGCGCGGGTCGTTGATGGCCAGCACCAGGCCGTCGCGCTCCATGCAGATGGGCGTGGTCCTGGCGTCCGTGATGGCCATGAACTCCACGGCCCCCACGAAGCCCTTCGTCTCCCGGAACGCAGCCATGCGCCCCTGGTTGAACGCCGTGGTCGCTTCGGTCCGGGCGATGTTCTCGGCCCGGGCCTTCCCGATCGCCTCAGGCAGCGCGATCCGCAAGGCGTCCATCACCTGCTTGACGGTGGCCCCCTCCTGCAGCCCGTTGTCCAGGATGGTCCGCACGCCCTGAGAGCCATCCTCATGACTCAATCCTTCAGGCCAGAGCGGATTGTTAAATCTTTGTGGCGGGACCTCCCGAGGACAATGATCGGCATTGAAGGATGTCGATGGGAAATCGGCCCGCAATGCCACCTGGAAGGCCCTGGAAGGGCCTGCTCCGATGCCAGACGAGATTTGTGCCGTCGAGGCCCTCGAAAAGGCCGCAAATCATCGCCTGTGAATCGCGCAAATCCCTGCGGCGCAGGCGATTGCGCGATCGGCAAATTGGACTCGAGTGCCCCATTCACGGTAGAATGAAGTATGGAGAACCCGGCATCCCAGGCCCATCCCGACCTCCGCCCGGAAGTCCTCGACCTCCTGGAGGACCACCCTCGAGGCTTCCGGCCCTCCCGGGCCCGACAGGTCGCCCTGATGGAGGAAGCCCTGGGCGAGATTGCCCGCTTCGGGCCCCTACTCGAAGTCCGCCTGGGACAGGTCCTCGCCCCCGTGCTCCGGGGCGGTCACAAGCATCTGGGCTACGTGACGCCCGCAGTCTTTTGTCGCGAGGAGCTGGGAATCTCGGCGACCGCCGCCTGGGATTCGGTGCGCCTGGCCGAAGGGCTGCTGCGACGGCCGATCCTGCGGCAGGCCTTCCTGGAAGGTGGGCTTCCCCGGACCCACGTCCTGGAGCTGCTGCGCTTGGACGAAGCAGGCGACGCGGAATGGGCGGGACGGGCCGCCGGGCTCCCAGTGCAGGAGTTGCGCCGGGCCCTGAAGCCACTGCGTTCTTCCATGGCGGGTGAAGAGAAGGAAAAGGCCCGGGTCCGGAACTTTGACCTGGAAGCCGAGCCCTACGCCACCTGGCTTGCCGCGGTGGAGTTGGCCCGGCGCCGCGAGGGTCGCGACCTGGGTCTTGCCCAGGTGCTGGAGCAGATCCTGGCCGAGTTCGCGGCCGGTCGGCCGCTTCAGGCCCCGCTCCCCTGCCAGGACGATCCTGGATGGCCGGCCGCAGCGCCCGACGCAGGCGGTGGGGATGCCACCTCGGCCCCGCCTCCCTTCCAGCGCGATCCCAGGTTTCCGGCCACGGCGCCTCCCTCGACGCACGACTCAAGCGGCGGAGGGATTGGGCCCGGCGGCGCGGCGCCTCATGCCGAGGGGGCACAGGCAGGGCCGGATGGCGCCGAAGCCGGAGCAATCCAAGCGACGCCCGACAGCGCGCAAGCCCCCCCGGCCCCGCAACTCCCCTGTCTCCTGCGCGAAGCGCTTCCCCGCAGCCCCCGCAAGCTGACCCGCCTGGCCCGCAGGCTATTGGCCTCGCGAGAGCGCCTGGAGTTGCAGCGCGGTCGGATCCTGCGCCGGGTCCAGGAGGGAAGGCTGTACCACGAGGCAGGGATCCCCTCCTTCCGCGCCTGGCTGGAGAGCCAGGGGATCGCCGCCAGTACGGCCTTCCAGGCCACCGCCCGGGACCAGCGCCTGGAGAAGCACGGCGTGCTGCGCCAGGCGCTTTGCGAAGGCCGTCTGTCGCCCACCAAGGTCGACCTGCTCTTGCGATTGCCCCGGCGGGCGGATGCCGAGAACTGGATGGCCTACGCCGAAGAGCACACCTGCCGTCGCCTGGAGGACGCGGTCGAGGCCGCCCTGGTCCTGGCGACCCGGTTCCCCACCACCTGGACTCATCGCAGGGGAACCGCCCCGGGGGACGAGGAGACCCTGGAGGAGTTCCGTCAGCAGGCCGGCCTGCAGGGCTTCGAAGCGACCCTCGAAGACCTGGCCCAAGCCTTCCAGCAGGCGGACTCCAGCCGGAGTACGCCGGAAGGAGTCCAGACATCCGCAGCAGTTGCGCCGGCCTCCCCGCCCACCCCCGCCCCAGACTCCTCCCCCGGCGGGACCGCCCCGAAGGAAGAGGCTGCCGGCGGCGCAAGGTCCCTGGCGGCGGCCTCCCAGGGCGGCGACGGGATCCAGGCCAGGACCGAGATTCCGGGCACCTCAAGCGAAGCGGCCAGCCAGCCGGCTCTCGAAGCCCTCGAGACCGCCGAGTCCCCGCCCACCCTCCGCCTGCGTCTGGTCCTGCCGGAATCCCTGGACCGGTTGTTGCAGGCTGCCGAAGCCCGACTTCGGCAGGACGCCGATGAGGCCCTCACACCCGAGGAGTGCCTGTACGTGCTGTGCCTGGTCTTCCTGCGCCAGACGGGCCAGGAAGATTCGGGGCAGAGTCGGGTGCGCCGGCAGGCCCTGGAGCGGGCCGGCTACCGCTGCGAGGTTCCGGGCTGCGCCTGCCGGACCAACCTGCACGTGCACCACATCCAGCGGCGCTCCCAGGGAGGGTCGGACGAACTCGAGAACCTTGCGGTTGCGTGCGCGGCTCATCACCTGCGTCACCTCCACGGCGGCACCATGCTGGTCGAGGGGGCGGACCCGGGCACCCGCATCTGGGAGATCGGACTGCAGGAGGGCGAACCCTGGAGAGTCTACTGCGACGACCGCCTGGTGGACGGAGAGGCACTGGCCTGGGAGAGGGGTGAGGGCGAGTCGCCAGCCGGTGACGACCGGGTCTGCGAGGCCACGCCTGAGTACCGGTGCGGGCCTGCCTTCTCTGGGTCGAAGATCCGCGCCGCCTGAGACCCCGCCCTCGAGGCCGTCCTGATCCGCGTGGTCCCAGGCGCTGCCGAAGACAGCATCGATGCCTCCATGGAATACCACACGGAGCGTGAGGGTCACGCCGGGGCATTGCGCTCGAATCGGCCACCTGTCGTGGCCTTCTCGCGCCAGGCGGCGGACTCGGGGCTGCGGGCACCGTTGCGTTGGGACGCTCCGGTCCAGGTTGCCAGGTCCTGGGGGGTGAGTCCTTCTTCAGCATATCCAGGACCGACTCGGGGATGCGATCGCGGACCTTGCGGTTCAGGGGTGCAATCGTGGTCTGAGGCCTCAACCGTGCTGCCCATGCGGATTCTATCGAACAATAGTCGCCGACACTCAGGATCAGCATCAGGTCTCTTCCCGGAGACTGTGTCGGAGCCCGTCTCGTGGTATGATGGGGGGGCCGCAGGCGTGCGTGCCGGCTTGCGCCCGTCCCCGGCAGGTGACCGATGAGCAGCTCTTGGCGTCCGACAACCCGCCTGGACCACGAACCTGAGGCCCTGGTCGCAGGCCCCGTTCTCATGGAAGATCGCCGCGATCCCGACCCGCCTTCCCCCGAGCAGATCCCGTCCGAGGAGGAGGCCCGTCTGCGTTCCGGTCGCGCACCCGTCGTGCGGGCGGTTTCCCTCACCAAGCGCTATGGGGGGACGCTGGCCCTGACGGATCTGAACCTGACCCTGCTGGAAGGCGAGATTTTCGGGCTGGTCGGCCCGAACGGGGCTGGGAAGACGACCCTGCTTCGCATCCTGGCCACCCTGACCCGTCCGGATTCGGGCGAGGCAACGATCTGCGGCCATCCTCTGGACCGGGTTCGCGAGGTCCGCTCCAGGATCGGGTTCATGCCCGACGTGCTGGGCGTCTACGACGACATGCTGGTCCGGGAGTATTTCGAGTTCTTCGCGCGCGCCTGCCATCTGCCCGAAGCGACCCGGGATTACGCCATCCAGGAGACCATGCGCCTGGTCGGCATCGAGACCCTGGCCGAGCAGGGCGTCGAAGGGCTTTCGCGTGGGATGAAGCAGCGCCTGGCCCTGGGGCGGGCCCTGCTGCACGCTCCTCGGGTCCTGTTGTTGGACGAGCCGGCCAGCGGTCTGGATCCCCTGGCGCGTCTCGAGCTTCGTGAGATCCTCCGTCGCATGCAGCGCCAGGGGGTCAGCATCCTGATCAGCTCCCACGTCCTGGAGGACCTGGCCGAGATGTGCGACCGGGTGGGGGTCCTCAGCCGGGGGAGCATGGTGTGCGTCCAGCAGACGCGGGACCTGATCGAGATGCGGGGGGGACGTCTCGTGCGTGCCCGCGCCCTGGGCAACTCTGAGGACCTCTTCAGGTTCCTGGCGGGAAGGCCCGGCATCGAAGGCCTGCGCTGGGACAATCAGAGCCTGGTTTTCCAGATGACAGGGGGGGATGAGGCGGAACTGGCCCGCCTCGTCGCCCGGATCGTCGGCCAGGGGATCTCCCTGGTCGCCTTCGCCGAGGAACTGCCCAGTCTGGAATCCGCGTATCTCAACGTCACCCGTGCTGCTGAGGGGTGGGAGGTTGCTCCATGAGAAGACTTCTTGACAATCCGCTGCTGGGTCGGGTCCCGGGCAGTTGGCCAGGAAACCCTCGGCAGGTCTTGCTGGCTGCGCTTGGGGGAGGGGCGCTGCTTCTGGGCCCCTGGTCGCTCGGCGTCTGTGCCTGCACCATGTTCGAGATCGGGGCGCTCCTGCTGGTCCTGCTGGCTGCCCTGCGGGGAGGCAACACCCTCTATGGCGCGATCACCGGAGAACGCGAGAAGAAGACCCTGGACGGACTGCGCCTGACGCAGTTGACGGCGGGCCAGGTGGTCATGGGAAAGGTCTCCGGCGAGATCTTCTCTTTGTGCTGGCTCGTGCTCTCGGCGCTTCCGGCCCTTGTGATCCTGACCGTGGTCGGTGGCATCCCTCCGCAGGCCCTGGTGGGCACCGTGGCCGTGGCCTTTGCCGCCGGTCTTTTCGCCTCCGCCTCGGGCTTGTTGGCCTCCAGTCTGGCGGCGACGACCTCTCAGGCGGTTCTCTCGGGGTGGATTTTCAAAGGCCTGTGGCTCGTCTTCTCCCCGCTCGGCGATCTGTTGCTGCGGGCCGTGCTGGTGCGTTCCGAGGCTCCCGTCTTCTTCACGGCGGCCAACCCGGTGGCGGCCCTGGCCCTGGTGACGGTTCCCGAGGCGGGTTTCGGCCAGGGCCTCTGGCTGGTGCCGGTGAACCTTGCCTTCCTGACCCTGGGGGGCCTGGGGATGCTGGGCCTGGCCTCGAGACGCCTGGCCGGTGAGGCACCGGGCACCTCGGAGGTTCAGCAGGGGGCTGTTCACGGGGCCTGGAGGAAGCGTTGGGCCCCTTCGTGGGTCCAGGACCTTCTGCCAGCCTTCTCGGGCAACGCCGCCTTCTTGCGCGAAGTTGCCTGGCAGGCACGGACCGGGGCAGGCGCCTGGCCTGGCCTGGTCATCTGGCTGGTCCTCTTCCTGGCGCCGTTCCTGTACGCCCGGGCCTGGTCCGTGCAGCACTCCGAATCTGGGGCCCCAGCCACCCCTCCGCAGGTCGAGGTTCGCCTGCGGGCGCCCCTGGGGGCCCAGCCTCCGCCCACGCGTGCCGTCGAGCAGACGGGGGCTCGGGTTGTCTACGCCACGGCTCCCGGCCATCGCACGACCCTGCTCATCCGCGGACATCGCCCGGAGACCTGTTTCCGTCTGGCCCTGTATCAAGACTTCGGGATTCCCATGCCTTGGGGCGCCGTGCAGGCGCTCGAGCCGGTCGGCCCACCGCGTGGAGCGGTCCGGGAGGTTCGGATCCGCCCCCTGGAACAGGTCGATCCGCGCACCCTGGGCGACTTCGCCATGGCTCCTCGGCCCGCACCCCCGCCGCCGCCGAATTTCGGCCACAGGGCCGGACCGGTTTCGCCTCAGGATCCCGGGAGCAGTCTGGTTCGACCCCTTCAGGTCGGCTTGTTGGGGACCTTGGTGCTCTTCCTGCTGAGCCTGTCGGTGCGTTCCACCGCCCTGCTGGCCGGCGCCTTGACCGGGGAGCGGGATCGGCGAACCTGGCAGGACCTGGCGCTCACCGGGATCACGGCCCGGCAGGTGGTCTTCGGCAAGCTCTGGGGGGGGCTGGTCCATCCTCTTCTCCAGATGACGCTGGCCTTCCCGGTCCTGCTGATCTACGTCTTCGCCGGGGTGCTGAGCCTGCTGGATCTGGGGAATCTCTACCTGTTCTCGGTGGCCCTGGCCCTGACGTCCGGGCTTCTGGGATTGTGGAGCTCGGCGCGCGCGCGCAGCACCCACGCCAGTCAGGGCATGGCCATCGCCTGCTTGTTGTTGGCGTTCGTGGCGGGTCTGGTCACCGGGCCGTCCGGCCACGGGGCCATTCCGGCCGGGCTTGCCTTGCTCGTCGGGGTGGTGGCCCTGCTCAGGCGAGTCTCGAGCTGGAAGGGATGGCTGCTGATGAGCATGGGGCTCGTGGTGGCCCCTCAGGCTCTTTCGCCTCTGGCCGCCGCGGCGGGTTTCATCCCGACTCTGGGTCGACTCACCGGCCTGGCAGGAGCGCAGGAGGGCCTGCTCGCGATGGTCGGATTCCTGGGGGCCATGCTCTTCCTGGCCGGAACCAGCATGGTCCTGGTTCACGGGATCCTCGAACGTGTCGAGGATTCGGGGCGCGGAGGGGCCCTGCGGGTCCAGGAGGACTGAGTCTCGCCCCGTCAGGCGCGGATCCGGGAACGCCTCATGATCTTGATCAGGGCGGGCAGCAGCAAGAGTGCTCCCAGGGTGGCCAGGACCAGCCCTGCGGCCAGGGCCAGCCCCAGGCTGGCGATTCCCTGATGGGCGGAGCCGGCCAGGGTGACCAGGCCACACGAGGTGGTCAGGGCCGAGATGGCCACGGCCGGTCCGGTGGAGACCGCGAAGAGCCCCTCTCCCGGGTGATGGATGAACCGCTCCACGACGTGGGTTCCCAGCACGACGCCCAGGGCCAGGGTCAGGGGCAGGGCCAGCAGGTTGATCGGGGTCCACGGCTCGCCCAGGTGCGAGAGGACCGCCACTCCCCCGACCAACCCCATCCCGGCGGGCAGGAGCGCGCGCAGACTCCGGTGCAGCGAGCGCAGGCACACAAGCAGCAGCAGCCCCAGGAGCAGGGCCGCCATCCGGGTGGCCTGGAAGAGTGCCTCGGAGGTCCCTGCCGTCAGGCGTTCCATCAGGACAGGCGCCCCGGTGACCTGGGGATCGACCCTGCGAAGGTCGGCCAGGAAACGTCGGACGGAGTCGGTCTGATCGAGTTCCTCGCGAGGGTAGACGCGCACCAGGATGCGGCCGCTGCGCCCCACGGTCCGGCTCAAGAGGGCCTGGGGCAGGGCCTCCAGCCGAGGGGGAGGCGGGACCTTCTGGGCCTGGAGCAGGCCCAGGGTCGCCTGGAAGTCCCGGGTCACCTCGAGGCGCGTGAACTCCAGCGCGTCTTCGACCGGTCCCGGTCCGGAATCTCGCAGGACCGCCTCCAGACTCTGGAGGGTGGCGTGAAGTTCCGCCATCGGGGACGAAGAGTCCCAGCCTGGAAGGGCTCGGTTCACGGTCTGAGCCAGGGCCTGGAGTTCGCCTTCGGCCCGCTCCAAATCTTCCAATCCGCGCAGGGGGCGCAATCGGGGGAGGGAGAGCCCCTCCACGTCACTTCGAATCCGCCGGACCCGTGAGGCCTTGGCCGGCAGGTCCTCGGGAAAGAGCGGAGCCAGCGACTCGACCCGCTCCACCGAGGGCAGGGCCTCGAGCCGGGTCACGAGCCGGCTCAGCGCTTCCAGGTCGGGGGCCAGACACAGGGCGGGGAGCGTCGAGCGGGTGCCCAGCGAGCGGGCCGTCCTCACCGAGTCCAGGTCGGGATCCTGCATCTCGAGCAGGTTGGAGGCCACCGGGATCGGGCCTGAGCAGACGAGCAGCGCGCCGGTCACCAGGGCGAAGAGCAGGACCGTCGTCCAGGGGCTCTTCAATGCCCAACGCTCCGCGCGGATCAGGTCCCGGTCCTCGTGGTGGCGGATCCGCGAAGGGTGTCGGGATCGCTCCTGCAGAAGCAGCATGGACGGAAGCGCGGTGCTGGTGGCCAGCCATGCCATCGCCGTCCCGGTCGCTGCGACCAGGGCCAGTTCCCGCAGGCAGGCCAGGTCACTGAGCAGCAAAGGGGCGAAGGCGCCGGCGGCGGCCAGGCAGCCGACCTTGTTCTCCAGGCCGGTCCGGGCCAGACTGACGCGCATGGCCTCCTCGTCGGCCAACCCTTTGCAGCGCTCCTCCTCGTAGCGATACAGGAGATGGATCCCCAGATCCGCCGCCAGGACCACGACCAGGGTGTTGACCCAGACTGTGACCACGTTCAGGTGCCCGGGGAGCCAGCTTGCCAGGCCCAGGTTCCAACCCATCGCCAGCAGGGCCGACAACATGACCAGCATGGGGCGGCGGACTTCGGCGAAGCCCAGGACGATCAGGCCTCCCACGCCCACCACGGCCAGAAGGGCCGAACGGACCGAGTCCCGGATGGCGGTCTCCATTTCGTCCAGCATCAGCAGGCCTTCACCCGTCACCCGGAAGCGAAGGTCCGGGTAACGGGCACGCGCCTGGTCGAGGATTTCCTCCAGGCGCGCGGCCGAGCGTCGCACGGCCTGCCAGTCCGCCGAGGCGGGCGCGACCAGGAGCAGGTGCTTGCGGCCTCCGTCCCGGGTCTGGTAGAGGGTGAGGGTCTTCAGGTCCAGCGTCCCCAGGGGGATGTGAGGGACAAGCCCGTCCAGGAGCCTCTCCCAGGGGGATCTCCAGCTTGGATCGGGCCGTCCTTGGAGCCGCTGGAGCACCCGGTCCAGGAGCGCTTCCAAGGCGGCTGCCCTCTCCGAGGTGCCCGGCCCGGACTGGCCGAGCAGGTGTCGGCAGCGGGCGAGCACCTCGGTGAGGTCCTGGGATTCGCTCAGGGCCAGCGCCAGGGGGCGCAGGGTCGAGATCTCCGAGGCCAGTTCCACGACCCGGGCCTGGTCCAGGTAGCCCAGCGCTCCTTCGCGCAAGGCGGGGAGGTACAGACCGCCCAGAGGCTGCCTGAAGTCTCCCGGCTCTCGCTCCAGCCAGCCCGTCAGGTCTCGAATCGCCTCCTGCCGCACCGGGGCGCTGCCACCGTCGATCACCACGACCAGATCCTGGGGATTGGGAAACTCCCGGCTCAGCTCTTCCATGCTCCGCCGGACCGGATCCCCGACGGACAGCAGGCGGGCCGGGTCGGTCTGGAAACCCAACCGGTGGGCCGCCAGGTGAACCGAGAGGAAGAGGAGGGCCAGACAGACCAGGACCACCGCTCCGGCGTGGCGGGAGGACAGGGATGCCAGGTCGCCTGGTCGCGGTTCAAGCGGTTCTCGAGCAGCCAAGAGCGCCTCCCGGTCCCCTCAACGCCTTCAGGGGATGGATCTCTCCCAGCGCTCCAGGTTCCGGCGCAGTTCCTCGGCCTGGCGTCGGGAGCGGGTCACCATCTCTCGCAGCTCCGCCTGGGTCTCGGGATTGGAAGAGACCATGTGCAGGTCCTCGGCCATGGTGGCCATCTCTTCGGTCCGCTGGGCCATCCGGCTCAGCTTCTCGCGGACCGATTCGTCCAGCCCGGCGGAGTGGACCCGCTCCTCGGCCTGTTCGGCCATCTCCCGGAACCTCCGGGTCTCGCGGTCCGCCCGGTCGATCATGGCCTGGATCCGGGGGCCGGAGGCCTCCATCCGGGATTCCCAGGCCCTGGCCTCTTCGTTGAGTCGTGGAACCAGCTCTTCGGTCCGGCGGCGGGCCTGGTCCACCTGGGCGCTGATCCGGTCCAGTTGACCGAGGATTGCTTTCTGACGCTCGTCCAGTTGCCGGTTCATGCCGGCCACCCGGGCCTGCGCCTGGCGGCTGAGACCTTCCAGTTCATTGCTGTAGAACCGGGCGTTGGAGGCCAGATCCTTGATCCGCCGGCGGAAGGCCGGGTCTTCCAGGGAAGCCCGCAGGGTGACGGTCCGCGCGTTCATCTCCTTCAAGCCCGCCAGGCTGGCCTCCAGTTCGTTGTTCTGGCTCGGCTTGAGTCGGAGCCGGGCGACGGCTCCCGGGCGCAGGAAGCGCGAGGACTTCCCGGGGGTGACCTCGACCCAGCGCATGCCGCCGATGGTGCCTTCGACCGAAGCCCGGCTGTCTTCGGGGATCTGGACGCCGAAGTCGGTGACGACCAGGACGGCGACCTGGGCTTCTTCCCCGAATTCCTGCTTCTGGCTGTTGGTGCTGAAGTCGATTTCGGCGATCCGTCCCGCCGAAACCCCTGAGAATTTCAGGCCATCCCCCTCGCGCAGGCCGTTGACCTCTTCGAAGAGCAGGGTGTAGGAGTTGCCCAGGACCGTCGAGCGCTGGGAGAGGCCCGGCGAGAGGAACAACAACATGGCGAAGAACGCCAGGAACAACCCACCGACCTTGGCCTGTCGCGACACGGGGGCTCCTTTTCAGGAGGGGGACTCGAAGGCCGTCCAGGCCTCCTCGACCACTCGGGAGACGCGCTCCTCCAGGTCGCTGAGCAGTTCCCCGCCGTTTCGCCGGAACCCTGCCAGGAACTCGATGTTGCCAGCCGGTCCGCGAACCGGAGAGAAGGTCAGTCCGAAGAGGGTGAAGCCCAGTGCGCTCACCCGGCGCAGGAGGCCCCGCAGCACGTCGCGGTGCACCTCCGGATCGCGGACGACGCCTCCGCGGCCCACGCGGGCCGGACCGGCCTCGAACTGGGGCTTGATCAGGGCCACCACCGCGCCGCCCGGATTCACCAGGTCGCGCACTGCGGGAAGGACCAGCTCCAGCGAGATGAACGACAGGTCCAGCGTCGCCAGGTCGACGGTCTCGCCCAGATCCTCGGGTTTGAGGAAGCGGGCATTGGTGCGCTCGCGCACCACGACCCGGGGGTCCTGGCGCAGGCGCTGGTCCAGTTGACCCCGGCCCACATCCACCGCGTGGACGCGCCGGGCTCCCCGTTGCAGGAGGCAGTCGGTGAACCCGCCCGTCGAGGCGCCGAGGTCCACGGCCACCAGGCCCTCCGGTTGGATGTCGAAGACCTCCAGGGCCTTCTCCAGTTTCAGCCCGCCTCGGCTGGCGAAGGGGAGGCCTCGGCCCCGCACCTCCAGCTCGGCTGTCCGGGGAATCCGGGTTCCGGGCTTGTCGACGCGCTGCCCGGACATGAAGACCTCTCCGGCCATCAGCAGGGCCTGGGCCTTCTCGCGGCTGGGCGCCAGGCCGCGCTCCACCAGGGCCTGGTCGACGCGGATCCGCTCGGTCTTCAAGGATTCACCTCCCCGCTTCAGGCACCGGGACGATCAGGCGGACGGCCGGCGCCGGGCGCACCAGGTCCCCAGGGGCAGCTCCTCCTGCTCTCCGCTGGCGAGCTGCTTGATCTCCACCAGGTCCTCCTCGGGGGTCCAGTGGTAGGGGAACAGCACGTAGGGGATTCCCTTGCGGTCGGCGTAGCGGATCTGCTTCTTCAGAGCCAGCGGCTCATGGAAGATTTCGGTGGGGACACCGGCCTCGCGCAGTCGGCCCGCGATGTCCCGGCAGGCCTGGCGGAGCTCTGCGGAGGGCCACAGGACCAGGACCTCGGTGGGGGTCTGGCGGGTCGAAGCCAGGGTCCCCGAGCCGAAGAGGTGGGCCAGCAGGCGAGACAGGCCGATGCTGATGCCGACCCCGGGAAGCTTGCGGTTGATGAACTCTGAGGCCAGGTTCTCGTAGCGCCCGCCCGAGCAGATGCTGCCCAGGCCCGGATGCTCGGGGAGGGTGGTCTCGTAGATGGTCCCCGTGTAGTAGTCCAGGCCCCGCACGATGCCCAGGTCGAAGATCACCTGGTCGGCGGGCAGATGGCTCAGCTCCGTCGCCACGAAGGCCAGCTCCTCCAGGCCCTCCTCCAGCACGGGGTGCCGGACGCCCAGGGCTCGGGCCCGTCGGATCACGTCAGGCCCCGTCCCCTTCAGGGTGGACAGCTCCAGGCAGCGGCTCGCCAGGGTGGAATCCAGGCCCGACTCTTCCAGGGTGCGCCGGACCGCGTCCGGGCCGATCTTCTCCAGCTTGTCGACCTCTCGGAGCACCTCGGGAACGCGCTCCTCGGCCAGGCCCAGGCCCTCGTAGTATCCTTTGAGGACCTTGCGGTTGTTGAGGCGCAGAAGCGCCCGGATCCCCAGGCGTTGGAACAGGTCGTGGATCAGCGCCGGCATCTCGGCGTCGAAGTGCAGAGGCAGCCGCTCCTCGGCGATTACGTCGACGTCGGCCTGGTAGAATTCCCGGAAGCGGCCCTCCTGGGGGCGCTCGCCTCTCCAGACCTTCTGGATCTGGTAGCGCTTGAAGGGGAAGGTCAGGTCTCCGTAGTTCTGGGCGACGTAGCGGGCCAGCGGCACCGTCAGGTCGAAGTGGAGGGCCAGCTCCCAACGATTCGTCTGTCCTCTCAGGCGTCCCAGCCCGTAGATCTCCTTGTCGACCTCCCCTTTGGCCTGAAGGACCTCGACGCGCTCGACGGCGCTGGTCTCCAGGCTGGTGTAGCCGTACAGCTCGTAGACCTGCCGGATGGTGTCCAGGAAACGCTGCTCCTCCAGCCTCTGGGCCGGGAGCCACTCGGGGAATCCGCTGATGGGGGTGGGCTTGTGCATCGGCGCGTGTTCGCCTGGGAGAGGCTCACTCCTCGTGGTCGAAGAGCTCCAGTTGTACGGGGCGGAGGCGGTCCAGAAGGCCCGAGACCCCGACGCCGACCAGGCGGACGGGTCGCTGGGGGAATTCGGTCCGGCTCAGAAGCCGGGTGGCCAGGGACTCGATCTGCCCGGTCGTCTCGACGGGCCGTCGCGACGTCCGGCTGCGGGTGATCGTGGTGAAATCGGCGTAGCGCAGCTTCAAGGTGACCGTCCGGCCGACGACCTCGTGACCCTTCAGACGTCGGGCCACCTCCTCGGCCTGTGAGGCGATCTCCTCGAGCACGGTCTGGGGATCCTGGACGTCCCGAGCAAAGGTGTTCTCGGCCGAGAGGGACCGGGGTTCGCGCCAGGGCACGACGGGGCGCTCATCCAGGCCTCGGGCCAGAAGCTCCATCTCCACCCCCAGCCGGCCGAAGGTCAGCTCCAACCAGGCGGGTGATTTCGCGGCCAGCTCGCCGATGGTCCGGATGCCCAGGGCGTGCAGTCGGCTGGCCAGGACAGGGCCAACCCCCCAGATCCGCTCCACCGGGAGGGGGGCCAGGAAGGCTTCGGCCTGGCCGGGAGGCACGATCACCAGGCCGTCCGGCTTCTTCAGGTCGGAGGCGATCTTGGCCAGGAACTTGTTGGGGGCTCCTCCGGCCGAGGCGGTCAGGCCGGTCTGCTGCCGGATTCGCGTCTTGATCTCGCGGGCGATCCGGGCCAGGGGAAGCCGCTGTCGAGCGCAGTATTCACTGAGGTCCAGGAAACACTCATCCAGCGAGATCGGTTCGATCAGGTCGGTGTAGTCCCGGAAGAGGTCCTGGATTTCCCGGCTGATCTCGCGGTAGCGTTCGTGGCGTGGAGGGACGCGGATCACGTGGGGGCACAGTCGCTCGGCGGCGGCGCTGGCCATGGCCGAGCGGATGCCAAAGGCCCGGGCCTCGTAGGAAGCGGCGGCCACCACTCCCCGGGTCTGGGGAGCCCCGGCCACGATCAGGGGCCTTCCAGACCACTCGGGATGGTCGCGCTGCTCAACCGAGGCGAAGAAGGCGTCCATGTCCACATGGAGGATTCGGCGCAAGGTCAAGCCGTCGGCTTCTCCAACCCGGGCGAGCGGGCCTGTCGCAAAGAGAAACGACGACCCTCCGGCTTTCAGGCCGAAAGGGCCGTCGTCGAGAGCTTGTGCGCCGACCTTACTTGGACTGCGCGTGAAGCCACTCGTGGAACGGGACCACCTTCACCCAACGGACGCGGTGACGGTCGTCGGAACGAACCTTCACGTGCGAGCCGACGCGGACGCCGTCAAAGGACGGGGTGCACTCGGTCAGGTTGGGGTAGAGGTAGAAGTTCATGATGTCACCGCTGCCGTCAGCGGCGATGGCCATGAACTTGGAGTCGATGTAGCGGACCTCGCCTTCGAAGTCCTTCTGCCACATCGTCCCCTGGTCGGGAACCCCGAACTCCAGGGAGCCCGGTCCAATCCAACTGTAGTACCACACGCCCGGAGCCATCTGGTGGTTCGGCTGCAGGGTGTTGTCATTGGCGGTTGCCACCCCAGCGGCAGTGACCATGAGGGCCGCGAACAACATAGCACAAACGAGAACGCGGAGAGCCTTCATCTTTCTTTCACCTCCTTTGCCGGAAACTCGACCGCGAGGCCTTTGGGCCCGTTGCGGTGGGCCGATCTCATGTTCGAGAACCGGCATTCGCAGGCTGCATTCGCTTCGCCTCAAGGACTTCCTTCCCATCCACGGGGATCAACTTCTTGAATCCCTCTCGCGGGTGTCCGCGCGGGAGCCAGGCCTCAGGAGGAGGTCCCCGAGCGGGGACAAACACCCCCGGGTGAATCGTGTGCACCCTTTCTTCCTGGCGATCCTGACGCTGCTGGCCACTCTCGTGGCGGGTTGCGGAGAGTCTTCTTCAACCGGGACCCTCCTGGTTCAGGTCGCCGGTTCAGGCCAGCCCACCCTTCCGGATATCCGACCGCCCGAGACCACCGTCCGCTACCGGATCGAGATCCTCCAGCCCCAGGGGTCGGATCGGGTGGGTCCCATTCGCGGATATGAGGCGGCGGGGTCCGCGGACTTCAGTTGCGAGGTGCCCGAGGTGCCGGTGGGGGGGTGGGTGCTGCGGGTGAGCGCGCTGGATGCGCAAGGTCAGGTCCTGGCCCATCTTCAAGAGCCTGTGCAGGTCAACTCGGGAGCTCGGGTTCGCCTGCAAGGGTGGCTTCGCCCCGGGCCTGCCCCTGAAGGTCTGCTCTTTGTCGCCAACTCCAAGGGGGCCTCCCTGACCATCCTCCGCTTGACCGACGGTCACGTGGAGGACCTGCCGCTGCCCCAGAACCCTCAATACCTCTTCTCTGCCCAGGGCAGGATCTTCGTCACCACCATGACCAGCCAGATGCTGGCCGTCGAAGGGGTGCGCCGCACCATCGCGGTCCTGAGCGCTCCGCCGGGAGGCTTCGATGTGGCAGGGGCCGCGCGCGGGGTGGTCTCTTTCCCCACCGAAGGGGGGATCCGTTTCCTGGAACCGGAGAATGGCCAGTTCTCCGGACTCCTCCGGACGGGAACCCTGGCTCGCGGGATCTCCGACCAGGTCGGCTCCACTTCCTGGGTGGTCAACCCGGGGGATCGGACCATGACCGCTCTGGAGGTCCCGTCGATGTCCCTGGGGGCGACCGTCCCCATCGGCGTGCCTGGGAACCAGGTCGAGCAGAATGCGACCGGCACCCGGGTCTATGTGGTCGGGGGAGGACCCGGCGAGCCCGCGCCGCCCTTCGTCCGGGTCCTGGAGCCCTCGGGAGTGCTCGTCCGGCACTTCACCCATCTGCTCGAGTCGCCGGCGGGACTGCTTCTTCAGGACGGCCGGGCCTACGTGACCGATTCGCTGCGGGGAGAGCTGATCGTCTACGAGGATTCCTCCAACCCCTCGGAGTTGGAGAGGGTCCGGCTGGGGGAGGGCTCACCCGGGCAGATTCTCTCCGACGGGCACCGGCTGTACGTCTCGATGGCCTCCTCGGGCGAAGTGGCGGTGGTCGACCTGGCCACGTTGAAGGTCGCCGGGCGCTATCGCGTCGGGCAGGCTCCGCTGGGCTTGGCCTTGCTGCGTTGAAGCGCTGATTTTTCGGGGATTGTGGCGTTGGCTCAGGCGACGGCCTACTGTCCTGGATCATAGATGCCGCACGAGGCCCGTGCCAGAATCTTGGCGTGGCGCCGGTCGGGTGGGGGCCGGCTTCCCCAAGAGCCCTGCGGAGTCGTGCGCATGAGCAGCCAATTGCTCTCCCCATACCGGTCTCTGGTCCATGAGGTGCATCGGCGTCTGCAAAGGCTGTACCGCTGCGCGTTGTGGATGTTGGAGCGCGGTCACGCGGGGACGGCGCGCGACATGCTGGCCGCGCTGCGGATGGAATTCCAGTTCCATCATGCCGTGGAGGAGCGCCGACTCCACCCCGTCCTGGCTCGGATGCATCCTTCCCGGGGGGCCCTGGTGACTCGACTGGCGGCCGACCATCGCTTCCTGGAAGAGGAGATCGAGCGTCTCGTGAACCTGCTGGACCTGGGGACCGAGGTTCCGCTCGTCTTGAAACGAGCCGAGCGCCTGCATCAGTTCCTGGTGGACCACCTGGGGCTCGAACAGCAGCAGGCCTTCCTCCCTCTCGAGACCCTGGTGGCCCTCAACGCAGATGCCGTCGCCCCCGGGACCTGAGCGCCCAAAGGGACGCAGAGTGATGGCGCACGGGGTCCAGGACACCGGACGTCCCGAAGAGCAGGCCTCCGCCCACCTGCCCTCGGGCACGGATTTGTCGATTCTTCTTCGCGGGGTTCCGCTCTTTGCGGATCTGGCGGATCCGGATCTGGAGAGACTGCTGGTGGGGGCCGCCCCCTTGCGGCTGGACACCGGGGCGGCCGCCTTCCATCAGGGGGACGAGGCGCGGACCTTCCAGGTCCTCTTGACCGGTCGACTGAAGCTGAGCCAGGTGACCCCCGACGGGCAGCAGGTGACCTTGCGCTACATCACGCCGGGTGAGATGTTCGGGGGCATCGCGGCGCTCAACGGCAAGCCCTATCCCGCCAGCGCCCTGGCCGTGGCTCCGTCCCTGGCCGTTCGCTGGGACCGGGAGGTCTTCCAGCGACACGTCCAGGAGCAGGCGCAGTTGTCCTGGAAGTTGATCCAGGAGCTCTCGCGCCGCTTCAGCGAGGCCCAGTCGCGGTTTCGGGAGATGGCGACCGAGAGGGTCGAACGTCGGATCGCTCGGACCTTGCTTCGCCTGGCGCACCAGACGGGGCGTCGGGTCGAGGAGGGGGTCCTGATCGACCTGCCCCTCTCGCGTCAGGACCTGGCCGAGATGATCGGGACGACCCAGTTCACCGTGAGCCGTGTGTTGAGCGACTGGGAGCGTCGGGGTCTGGTTGAGGCCGGGCGCGCCCGGGTGGTTCTGCGCCATCCGCACCAACTGGTGCTGGTGGCCGAAGATCTGATGGCCCCCGAGGTGTGACCTGAGTCCGCCGCCGAATGCCACGGTCGGTGGCGGATCCAGGTGTGGCTTGTCCCAGAGCAAGGAGGAGCGGCCGGGTCTGTGCCAGCATGGCCTCAGAGCAGACCCGGGGATTGGATGGATCGGGGCATGGATGAGGTGAGCATCCCGGAGACCATGACGGCTGAGGAACTCCAGCAAAGGTGGCCGGCCACCATCAGGGTCCTGATTCGCAGACGGATGGCCTGCGTGGGCTGCCCCATGGCCCGATTCGACTCGGTGCGTGACCTGGCCCTGAACTACGGGATTCCCTTGGAGGATCTCCGCCTGGAGCTGGCCCAGGCCGCCGCGCAGGCCCCGGCGGAGGGTTGATCCTGGCGGGTCATTCGGCCAGACGCAGGAGAAGACCGGTCATATCGTCGCGATATCCTGGAGGCAGGCGCCCCTGCAGGTCCGTGACGACCTTCTGCAGGGCCTGGTCGGCCGGGTCCTGCGCCGACCCCAGCAGCATCCGGCAGACCTCCAGCTCGGGCAGTCCGTCCGGGATCAGGCCGTCGCTGGCCAGGAAGATCTGGTCCCCCGGTCGGGCCGGGCGGCGCATGTCCTGATAGTGCTCGTCGGGCTCGATTCCGGCCGCCATACCGCGTTCCAGAAGCTCTTCGACGCTGCCGTCGGCGCGCAGCAGGAGCGGGGCGTCGTGACCGGCCACCGAAGCTCGCCATTCGTTGCGCTTGGAGTCATACTCCAGGGCCGCCATCGTGGCGAAGAGCTCGAAACGGCCGAAGAGTTCATGCAGGCGGCGGCTGGTGATCTCCAGGATGGCCGAGGGACCGAAGCCTTCCCGCGCCAGTTCCCCGTAGAGGCCGGTGACGACGGCGGCCGCCAGGGCGGCGCGCACGCCCTTGCCCATGACGTCGCCCAGCAGGATCCCGAAGCGGTCCGGACCCACGGGCCGCAGGCAGATGAAGTCCCCCCCCAGGGTCTCGGAGCAGCGCATGGAGGTGGCCATCTCCAGGAGACCCCACTCGGTGCTGACGGGGGGTTCCAAGGCGCGCTGGACGTGGCGGGCCACCTCCAGGCTGCGGCGCAGTTCCGACCCCTGGCGACGGGCCGTGCGGAACTTCTCGGCGGTGACGACGGTGAAGAGCAGCGTGGTGGAGGCGCCGACCAGGAAGATCACCGTGTCGGGAAGGCTTCCGACCAGCCAGTAGTGATAGGCCGCCAGGGGGGGCAGGAGCCAGACCCGTCGGGTTCCCCTCAGGAAGCACCCGGCCACGATCGGCATCATCAAGGTCAAGGAGGCACTGCGGGGCGTCGCCCAGGCCAGGCCCAGCCCCAGGGCGGTGGTGATCAGGACCAGCCAGTTCACGGCTCGTTGCTGGGCTGGACCAAGCTGGCGCAGGACGGCGGCTTCCAGCCAGCGGTCCAGGTCGCGGATCAGCCTCCAGGTCCAGGTCACGGGGGGACCCTGAAGGGGATCGCGTCCGGAAGGGCGTCGAGCCGGTCAGGCATGGCCACCGGATCCCGAGGAGGTCGCTTCCGGGCTCATGGCCGGGCCGGCCACGTAGGCTTCGGCCTCCTGGCCCTGCTCGCCCACCCGGACCTGCACGCGGCAGCGCTCGTAGAGCCCCTCGGCCACGGCGTGATAGTCATCCAGGACCCACAGGTCCGGGGCCTGGACGTTGCGCACCAGGAAACCTTCAACCTGGGAACCCGGGTCCTCGACCAGGTAGGCATACCCCAACGAACGCGCGATGCGATAGCCCTCAAGCCGGGCCGGAAGCGTTTCCGGATGGCGGCCGACGACCTCCAGGTAGGTCCCTCTGTCTGCCAGGCTGGCGTAGGTGAAGAGCGCAACCACGTCTGACCTCGCGGGATGTCTTCACCGGGAAGCCGGTGGCTCCCTGCCGCTCCAGTGAGCCACCGCAAACTCCAGCCCCGAGGCGATCTCATACAACAAGGTGCGCCGCGCCTTCAGCTCGGCGGCTCCGTGGCCCAGAGGCTCGGGTCGGCCTCCATGCAGATCCAGGACGTACAGGTCCTCGACGGGACCTTCGCGGGCTCGGAAGGTGGCCAGGCTTCCCAGGGGAGACAAGGCCAGCTCCTCCGGGAAGAGGCCGAGGCGCTCGGGGGCCAGCAGGACCCGGGCGCGGTGGGTCTGGAAGTCGAACTCCAGGATACGCTGGTCTTCCAGAAGCAGGACCCGGTTGCCATCCCGAGGCCAGACCGGACGGAAGGCCAGCGGTCCGGACGAGGTGCGCATCCGCGTCGGGATGGGATCGGGATCGTCGCGGACCAGGTACAGTTCCGAGCTCTCGCCCAGCCAGGCCGCTCCGACCAGCGAGCGTGAGTCACCTGACCAGTCCAGTCGCAGGTCCCGAGCCTCGGCCGCCGAGATGGTGGTCCAGGTCAGGGTTCGTCGCGAGCGGTGGAAGATCCACACCCCCATGGGACCTCCCTGGGCCGGAGCTCGCAAGACCAGGGCCAGGCGTTGCCCGTCCGGGGCTGCCGCAACGCTCTCGATGCGGACCTGCTCGGCGGCTCGGCTGGGGATGGTCACCAGCGGCGAAAACCCGGTCGAGTCGGGGCGCCATTGCACCAGCTCGACTCCCGAGACGCGCCCGTCGGCGTTGCGGTGGGGCCGCTCGAGGAAGATCTCGCGCTGTCCGTTCCCGACCACTCGCATCCTGGCGTCAGAGAACCGGACCCAGCGACCGCCGCTCCCATCGGTGGCGACGTCCAGGAATCTTGGACCTTCGGCCGATTCCTCCAGGGGCTGCAGGATCACCCGGGTGTCATCCAGCAACCATCCCAGAATCCGGAAGTGTCCCGGGGGCAGCTCGGCCAGGAGCTGGCGGTGGTCGCCAAAGCGTCCTGAGGCCCAGAGCTGGCTGCGAATCGTCCCTCTGCCGGCGACCGTCGGGGTCTCGACCCGAAGGTAGGCCAGGTGCGAACCCTGGGAGGACCAGGTCGGTTGCTCGTAGCGGACCTCGGAACCGGTGTCGACGCCGGCCTTCCAGGTCAGCAGGGCGTGGTAGCCGGCCACCGACAGCCCGAAGAGCAGGGCCAGGAATCCGACAGCCCAGGCGAGATCCCGCAGCGGCCTGGCTGGTGGAGGAGGGGCTGGCGGCTCGGTGGCAGGAGGGGGCGGGGAGGGGAGGGGCTGATTCAACCGGGTCCATCCTGTCCGGGGAGGGTGGTGGGATTCACTCCGAGGGGTTCTCCGTCTGGGGCGTGGGTTGGCGGTCCGTGCGGGCGGCGCGCAGGGCCTTCCCCGGGTTGCTCAGGAACCGGCCGATCTCGACCAGGACGTACAGTCCGTTGGAGAGACCCAGGATCAGCGCCAGCAGGGCCACGGCGTGCATCACCAGACAGGGAAGGGCGAAGCTGGGAAGCTGGAAGAGCCGACGCATCCCCAACTCCAGGCCTGCGGCCAGGACGGCGTCCAGGGTGTAGGCTGCGAAGGCGGCCAGGTACACCAGGCGGGCCAGAAGCCTGGGCACGAAGCCCAGGAAGCTGAAGAGACGGTGCAATCGCGAGCTGGCCCAGACGACCAGGCCAGCCAGCGTGAAGACGACCGCCACGCCCAGGTTGACCTGGAAGGCCCGCTCTTCCCACCCCGTCCCCAGAAGACCGCCCACGCGGTCGGCCGTGCGGGCCAGGTTGTCCACGATCCAGGCGCTGGCCAGGCCATAGGTGGGCGGCTCCCCGGTCCCCAGGTGCAGGCTGAAGGCGTAGGCTGCGGCCAGGGCGCCGATCAAAACCAGGAACAGCCCCCCGGTGCGGAATCGCCGTTCAGTCCGCTCTGGCAGGGTCTCCATCGGGTGCCTCCCTCAGACGTGGTTCTGAGCCGCCCTTTCGCGTCGGGCCCGGGCGGATCCTCGGGCCGAGGCCCGCGCCGTACAGGAAAGGGCTCCCGGTCGAACCGGGAGCCGTGTGGCAGGATGGCCCTTGGGGAGCGCGGAGGCCACTATCTCCTCGGATCCGCCTGCATCCGCTGCACCGGTGTCCCGGCGGTCCTGCGTTCCTGGGCACAACCTCGATTTCTTGATCTCATTCTAGCGCGGCGTTGCGGGTGAAGGTGTGAACCTCAGGTTACCGACCCATCAAATCCCGGATGGCAGCCTCCAGGTCAAGGGAAGAACCCACCAGGCGCTCCGGGGTCGCCTGCTGCACCCGCTGGGGGGCACACCATCCGTAGGTGACGCCCACCGTGAGAAGGCCGTTGGCCTCACCGGAGGTCACGTCCAGAGGCGTGTCGCCCACCATCACCCCGCCCGAGGCGCCCAACCCCGCCAGGGTCCGGCGGATCTTCTCGACCTTCTCGCTCTTGGAGTCGTCGCCCCCGGTGATCCCGGCCAGGATTCCGCCCAGGCCTCCGGCCTCCAGGCGGTTCCGGATCAAGGCCGAAGGCGTCGTCGAGACGATGGCCACCTGGAAGTCGCGGCCCAGGCTGCGCAGCATCTTCGGGATCCCCGGATAGAACCGGGCCCTGGAGTAGTCCAGGTGGCCCTGGCTGAAGGCCATCACCTCCCGGAGTTCCTCGGGCGTGAAGCCCATCTGGTAGTAGTTCTGCTCCCATTGGGGGTTGTACCATTCACGGAACTCGTCGGCCGTGGCGATCGGCAGGGTCTTGCCCCAGCGCCGACACGCCTGGCGGTACAGGTCCAGATACAGCTCGATGGAGTCCACCAGGACCCCGTCCCAGTCCAGAAGAATCGCGTTCATGGCGGCGCCGTTCTCGACCTGGAGCGTGCGTCCCTGCCCGGCAGGAACCCCGCCCGGGACGCCGCACTCCCCTGCCATCGTGCGCGCCGACTCCTACGCCATCCTGGCCATCTCTGCCCTGACCTTCCTCGGCGTCGCCCTGGGGCGCTGGCCCGGACTGCGCACGAATCGGGCCTCGATCGCCCTGGTGGGAGCCGCGGCCCTGGTCGGCATCGGCGGACTGTCGCTGGAGGAGGCTTTCCGTTCCCTCGACCTGCACACCCTGACCCTCCTCTTCAGCATGATGGTCCTCAACGCCAACCTCAGGCTCTCGGGCTTCTTCGGCTGGGTGGCCGCGGCGACCATGAGGGTGGCGCACAGCGCGAGGATGCTGCTGGCCGTGCTGCTGGGGACCTCAGGGTTGCTCTCGGCGCTCTTCCTGAACGACACCATCTGCCTGATGCTCACACCCCTGGTGCTGGACGTGGCCCGGAGACTGGGCCGGGACCCGATCCCCTATCTCGTCGGTCTGGCCCTGTCGGCGAACATCGGGTCGGTGGCCACCGTGACCGGGAATCCCCAGAACATGCTCGTGGCCATGAGCGGCGGTCTGGGATACGTCCCCTTCGCCCTGGCCCTGACTCCCGTGGCCCTGCTCGGCCTCTTCCTGGCCTGGGTGGTCCTGATCCTGGTCTACCGCGAGGAGTTTCGACCCGGGCCATTGCCTCCACCCCCCGACCTGAAGGTGCGTTTCTATCGCCCTCTGCTGGTGAAGAGCCTCCTGGCCACCGCAGCCCTGCTGGTCATGTTCCTGGCCGGGGTCCCGGTGGCGCAGTCGGCCCTGCTGGCCAGCGCCGGCCTGCTGGTCACCCGACGGCTGAAGCCCGAGCGCATCTTCGCCGACTTTGACTGGCAGTTGCTGATCCTCTTCGCCGGGCTCTTCATGGTCACCGGGGCCTTGGAGCACGGGGGCTGGACCCGGACCCTGGGCGAGGCCCTCCACGGGCTTGCCGGGCGGGGCCTGGGCGGGTTGATGGTCCTGACGGCGCTGCTGAGCAACCTGGTCAGCAACGTGCCCGCCGTGCTCCTGCTGCGCCCGATGATCCCCGCAACCGCGGATCCGCAGAAGGCCTGGCTGGCGGTGGCGGCGGCCAGCACGCTGGCGGGAAACCTCACCCTGCTGGGCTCGATGGCGAACCTGATCGTGGCCGAGCAGGCGGCGCGCCGACAGGTGCGGCTGAGCTTCGGAGCCTATCTCAAGGCAGGAGTCCCCGTCACGCTGCTCACCCTGCTGGTCGCCTGGCTCTGGTTGGTCTGGGGGCCTTCCTGAGGGTCTGGGGTCGAGGGTGTCCAGGAAGCGCTCGGGCGGCACTTGACGACGAGGTCACGGAGTCAGGGCATCATGGACTTCCTTCCCGGCATCTCGAACCTCCGTCGGGATGCGGTTCTCATGGCGCCGCGACTGGACTCGCCTTCCCTTCGACACCTGTCCGGAGTCTGGCGAACTCGATGACATAATCCTCAACCGTCTGAAGCTGAGCCAGTCGTTCAGTGATGTGATCCAGCGGGATGTCAGCAAGGAGGGTCGCGGTCAGATCGTACAGGTAGTCAATATCACGATCCATGGCGCCTACATTGAGCGAGTCCAGCCTGTCGTCGGGCCGTAGAAGGCCTACAGGAAAATCCAGGCAGTTGCCCAGCATTTCCAGAGCCAGCAGTGCATCCTGTTCATCGACATCATCACTGAAGAACACGGAGTACATTTCGCTCGGCGACAGCTCTTTGCGTTCTTTCATCTTGGACCGTCTTCTGTGCCGTGGATAAGAATACGTCATCAAACACACTGCTGCCGCACCCGCGAACAGATAGAGGAGAGGCGGCATGAGATCCCCCTTTACAAGCAGTACCTGGCGCAGATCGATATGTGGCTGGACTCGACGGCAGCCAGATCATTCCCGCAGGCGGGCCGCAACCCCCAAGAGTCATGACCGAGCATCCTCAGCGTGCTTCTGCCCCCACTCCTCGCAGCCATCGAGATGATACTGGGGATGGTCGCGCCCGGCAGACCGCATGGAGTCTTCGCTGACGCCGGGCTCTCGCCCTGGTGGACGGGGCTGCGCGGGCCTGCCACCTCTGCCTCCGAGACCCACGCCGCTTGAAAACAGACGATCTCAATCGAACGTATGTTCGCAAGCGCTCAGGATCAACGTCCAAGTGGCCTCGCGAGGATTGAGAGGTGATACCTCCCGTGGTAACATCAGATCGTGGGGAAGATTCGTCGTGGGGGGTTCGTATTCATCGCCTGGAAGGGTGATCACCCACCCCGGCACGTGCATGTCTACCGAGACGGAACCTTGGTGGTCAAGTGGAACCTGGATGCCTGAATCCGCCGCCTGGCGTGAGGACCGAGGGCGTCGAGGCGGGTCTGGATGCAAGGAAGGCGTGCATCGAGGAGCGGAGCGTAGTTGGAGACTACGTGAGCACCGCAGAGGTGCGCCTGACGACGCAGACGGGCCCGGATCGGCGGCCGAATGCCACGGTAGGCGGCGGATTCAGGGAACCCCGGCAACCCCCTCCGCCTTGCACCCCCCGTCGCCCTGGTGTACCCTGACGCCATGCGTCGCGAGACCCGCCAGCGCAAGATTCTTCGCCAGGTCCTCCGGGAGGCGGAACGCCCGCTTTCGCCCCAGGAGATCCTGGACGCCGCCCAGGATCGCCTGCCCGGCCTGGGGCTGGCCACGGTGTACCGCAACGTCAAGGCCCTGCTGGAAGACGGTCTCCTGCAGGCCGTGGAACTGCCTGGTCAGGGCCTGCGCTACGAGGTGGCGGGCAAGCACCACCACCACCACTTCCACTGCCGCGAGTGCGGGAAGGTCTTCGAGGTCTGGGGGTGTCCCGGCAACCTGTGCCCCCTGGCTCCTCCCGAGTTCCAGGTGGAGAGCCACATGATCGTGCTGTATGGGCGCTGTGCCGGGTGTGGTCGCCAGACCGGACAGGAGGCGACCTCTCCGGCTGCGAAGGGCCCGAGCCCATGTCTGGACCCCGGCTGCTCCGGAACCTGCGGACACTAGGCCTCTACCTGCTGCTGGCAGGCCTGGCCCTCTTCGCCACGGTCCCCTTCCTGTGGTTGCTGTCGACCTCCTTGAAGTCGGGGGACGTCTTCACGTCGCGGGGCCTGCTGGACCTGATCCCCCGGGAACCGACCCTGGAATACTACGTCCGCCTGCTGGGCATGAGCGAGCAGCTCCCCTTGCTCCGCTTCTTCTGGAACACCGCGCTGATCTGCGTCTGGGGGGTCGTCCTGGAGGTCAGCCTGGCGGCGCTGGCGGCCTATCCCCTGGCCCGCATGGAGTTCAAGGGCAAGACCCTGGTCTTCGCCCTGCTTCTGTCCACCTTGATGCTGCCCACCCAGGCCAACATGATCGTCAACTTCGTCACCATCCGCTGGCTGGGACTCTTCAACACCCTCTCCGCCGTGGTTCTGCCCGCAGCCACCAGCGTCTTCGGCATCTTCCTGATGCGCCAGGCCTTCCTGGTGGTGCCCCGCGAGCTGGAGGACGCCGCCCGGATCGACGGCTGCGGCGAGCTGGGCATCTTCTGGCACGTCATGCTGCCTCTGAGCCGGGCTGCCCTGGGGACGCTGGCCCTGTTTGCCTTTGTCTCCCATTGGAATTCCTTCCTGTGGCCCCTGGTGGTCCTGAAGTCCGCCGAACTCTACCCTCTGAGCGTCGGCATGGCCTACATGGCCGAGACCTTCGACTCGGACTTCCGGCTGGTGGCGGCCGGCTCGGTGGCGGGCATGCTGCCGATCCTGATCCTCTTCCTCCTGGTCCAGAAGCAGTTCATCCGAGGCATCACCGCCGGGGCGGTCAAGTAGCCTGGCCGGCCCGCAGACGCTGGAGACCCGCACCACCAAGCCTGCGCCGAAGGGGGCAGCCCTGGTCCTGTGTGCGGGGCGCTCGGCCAGGATGGGCCGCCCCAAGGCCCTGCTTCCCTTCCAGGGGGGCACCTTCCTCAGCGTGATCCTCGACCGCCTGCGAGCCCTGGGTCTGCCCTTCATGGCGGTGGTGCGCGGTCCGGACCTGCTCCTTCCCGAGGAGGTGCTGGCCGGGCTGCCGGTGCTGGTGAATCCCGACCCCGAGACGGGGCCCATCGGCTCGATCCAGGCGGGGCTGAAGGCGGGGGCCCGAGGCTTTCCCTGGCTCCTGGCGGTCCCGGTGGACCATCCGGCTGTCACCCTGGAGACCCTGCAAGCCTTGGTTCGCGCCGCCGAGGCTGGGGGGGGGCACCTGTGGGTTCCTTCCCATCGGGGAAGACGGGGGCATCCCGTGGTCTTCTCCCAGGCCTGCTATGAGGACCTGATGTCGGTTCCCCCAGGGGAGGGGGCCCGTTGGGTGGTGGCCCGCCATCGAAACCTCCGGGTGGAGGTCCCCGTCGAGGACCCCGGAGTCCTGCGCAACGTCGACACTCCCCAGGAGTATCGGCAACTGCTGCGAGAGGATGGGGTTTTGGGCCATGGCTCGAGATTTCGTGACCGCGACCCGCAAGCCGCGGGCAGGGTGGGCGGCGGCGACACAGAAGCCAGGGACCCGGCCACCTTCGGCACTTCAAGGAGTCGTCCCAAGCCCATGACCCGTTTCGTCCTCAACTCCCGCGTCGTGCAGACCGACCAGCCTCCCGGCACGATCCTGCTGGACTTCATCCGCCTGTCCTCCGGGCTGACGGGCACCAAGGAGGCCTGCCGCGAGGGCGAGTGCGGGGCCTGCACCGTGCTGCTCGGTTCTCCGGGGCCCCAGGGCCTGGTCTATCGGGCCGTGGCCTCGTGCCTGCTGCCGCTGGGTGACGTCCAGGGCTGCCACGTCGTCACCGTGGAGGGCCTCTCGGAGGGCCCCCTGACCCTGGTCCAGGAGATGATTCTCGAGCACAGCGCGTCGCAGTGCGGGTTCTGCACGCCCGGGATCGTGATGTCCCTGACCGGGTTCTGCCTGGCCTCGACGGCCTTTTCGTTTCAGGAGGCCCTGGACGCCCTGGACGGCAACCTGTGCCGCTGCACGGGCTACGTGGCCATCCGCGACGCGGCCCGGGCCCTGTGTGAGCGCCTGGAGGGGGTGGACCCCGACCCGGCGGTCCGGGTCGCCACCCTGGTGGAGTTGGGGGTCCTGCCGCGAGGGTTCCTGGAGACGCCCAGCCTGGTGGATGGACTCCAGACCTCGGAGCCACCCAGCACATCGGAGGCCGTCAACCCGGTGCTGGTGGCCGGCGGCACCGATCTCTTCGTCCAGAAGCCCGAAGAACTGCGGGAAGCGCCCCTCGAGTTCCTGTCCCGGCGCCGGGATCTGGACTTCATCCGGCTGGAGGACGGCGTCCTGCGGGTGGGGGGCGCGGTGACCTTGGAGTCCTTCCGGCTCTCGGAGGTCGTGAACCGCGTCTTCCCGACCCTGCGCGACGATCTGCTGCTGCACTCCTCGACGATCCTGCGCAATCGGGCGACGCTGACCGGAAACATCGTGAACGCCTCGCCGGTGGGCGACGTGACCATCATGCTGCTGGCCCTGGACGCCACCCTGGAGATCTGCACGGCCGCAGGACAGACCCGACGGGTGCCCCTCTCGGAGTTCTACCGTGGCTACAAGGAGTTCGACCTGACCCCCGGAGAGCTGATCACCGAGATCCGGATCCCCGAACCTGCGCCGGGGACCCGCTTCAACTTCGAGAAGGTGTCCAACCGCGAGATTCTCGACATCGCCGCGGTCAGCACGGCCCTGCGGCTGGTCCTGGCCCCCGATGGCACCATCCAGGACCTGCGCCTCTCGGCGGGGGGGGTGGCCCCGGTCCCCCTCTTCGTCACCGGTCTGGAGAAGTTCCGTGGGCTGAAACCTGAGGGCGAGACGGTGGGCCTCCTGGCCCGGCACGTGGTCGAGGCGGTCTCGCCGATCAGCGACATCCGCGGATCGGCCACCTACAAGAGGTTGCTGCTGGGGCAACTGGTGCGGGCCCATTTCTCCGCGGAGGTGCTGTCGTGAAGAACGTGGACATGCAGATGCACGTGCGGGGGACCTCCCAGTTCGTCGACGACCTGGCCGCTCCGGCGGGTTGCCTGCACGCGGCCCTGGTCACCTCCCGCGTGGCCCGCGGGCGGATCCGCTCGCTGGACCTGGGTGAGGTGCTGGCCGCTCCCGGGGTGGTGGCCGTGTACACCCACCGGGACGTTCCTGGCCTGAACGAGGTGGGGCACGTCTTGAAGGACCAGCCCTTGCTGGCGGTCGACCGGGTGGAGTACATCGGGCAACCCCTGGCCCTGGTCGTGGCCGAGAGCCACCTGCAGGCCTGGCAGGCGGCGGCCCGGGGGCGGGCCGACATCGAGGAGCTCCCCGCCGTCTTCGACCCGCGCGAGGCCCTGGCCCAGGGGATGATCCACGGCCAGAAGCGGATCCTGGTCAGCGGAGACCCCGACGCCGCCTTCGAGAAGTGTCATCACGTCGTGCAGGGGAGTCTGTCCAGCGGACCCCAGGAACACTTCTACTTCGAGACCCAGCGGGCCCTGGCCGTGCCCACCGAGCACGACACCCTCAAGGTCCACGCCTCCACCCAGTCCCCGGGAGCCTACCATCGCCACCTGGCCGAGGTGCTTGGGCTTCCCATGCACAAGGTCGAGCTGGACATCCGCCGGCTGGGAGGAGGCTTCGGGGGCAAGGAGTCGACGGCGGTCTGGGTCGTCGCGCCCGCCCTGGCGGCCTTCCTGCTCAAGCGCCCAGTCAAGCTGGTGCTGCCCCGGAACCACGACATCGCCACCAGCGGCAAACGGCATCCCTACGAGTATGACTATCGCATCGGCCTGGACGAGGAGGGCCGGATCCTGGCCTACGAGGTCGACCTGTATCAGCATGCCGGGGCCTGCGCTGACATCTCGCTGGCGGTCCTGGGTCGCTCGTTCCTGCACGCCTCGGGTGCCTATCGGATCCCCAACATCCGGGTCCGCGCCGTGAGTTGCCGGACCAACATCCCGCCCAACAACGCCTTCCGGGGCTTCGGCGTGCCCCAGGGCACCTTTGCCATCGAGGCCGCCGTGACCCACGCCGCGGAGGTCATGGGCGTGCCGGCCGCACAGATCAAGCGCACGAACCTGGCGGGGGACGGGGATGTCCTGCCCTTCGGCATGGTGCTGGAGAACACCAATTCCGTGCGCTGCTGGGAGACCCTGGACGCCCGGGTGGATCTGGCCGCCCGCCACGCGGCCGTTGCCGAGTACAACCGCACCCACACCGACTCCAAACGAGGGCTGGCCGTGGTCCCGGTGTGCTTCGGCATCTCTTTTGCCCAGACGGCCCTCAACCAGGCCGGGGCGCTGGTCAACATCTTCGTGGACGGCAGCGTCGAGGTCAGCACCGGGGCCGTGGAGATGGGCCAGGGGGTCAACACCAAGATCCAGTTGGTGGCAGCCCGGACCCTGGGGATCGCCTCGGACCGGGTGCGGGTGCACACGACCAACACCTCGAGGGTTCCCAACGCCTCGCCGACTTCGGCCAGCACGGGCGCCGACCTCAACGGGATGGCCACGAAGTACGCCTGTGAGGAGCTCCTCTCCCGGCTGCGTCGCTTCGCCGGGCAGCACCTGGGCCATGACGATCCCGAGCAGATCACGATTCGCGAGGGGGTCGTCCATCTGGCCGGCAAGCCCACCGAGTTGTCCTGGGAGAAGCTGGTGGCGGCGGCCCAGTGGGCTCGGGTGGATTTGTCCAGCCACGCCTTCTACGCCACCCCCAACCTGCATCTCGATCCCAGGACCGAGCGAGGGCGCCCCTTCGCCTACTACAGTTGCGGGACATCTCTGACCGAGGTCTGGCTGGACTGCGTGCGGGGCACCTATCGACTGGAGTCGGTCGAGGTGGTCCATGACGTGGGCCGCTCGTTGTCCGAGGTCATCGATCGGGGCCAGGTGGCAGGAGGGGTCGTGCAGGGGATCGGCTGGGCCACCGTCGAGCAGCTTCGATATGCACCCGACGGTCGGGTCCTGACGGGGGCCAATGCCTACAAGATCCCTGACTTGAAGTCCCTGGCGCCCCACTTCGCCGTGACGCTGCTGGAGAACTCGCAGAACCCCAACGCGGTGTGCAACTCCAAGGCTGTCGGGGAACCCCCCCTGATCCACGGGCTGGGGGCCTGGTTGGCGATTCTGGACGCCCTGCGCAGCGTGCGCCGGGACAAGGAGCTGCCCTCGCTCCCCCTGACCCCCGAGAAGGTCTTCATGTACCTGCACGGTTGAACCGGCAACATCGGCTGGAATTGAATTGTTTTCGAGGATGACTGCCCTCGACTCTTCCATCATCCGGGGCCGGGAGAAATCGCGCGAGTCAGCGGCTCATGGAGCACTGGTCTGGTGCAGGTGGGCTTGATTTGAATTCAATCTAAAAATCGTGGTCGGGATCACGAAGGCCAGCCAAACCGCATGCTACAATCGGGGTATCCGGTGATTCCGGGAGCGCCTGATGCTGGACCGAATGCGGCGTCTGTGGTGGTTGGAGCTGGGCATCGTGGCCCTGGCCCTGCTGGTGATCTCCCGGATGGGAGGGCCTCCGGAGCCCGACCCCTCCAGCTCGGCCGGGACTCCCCTGGTCCTCTACTTCGCGGTCTACGATCGCCAGGATGAACCGGTCTCCGAGGCGCGGATCCATCTGGAGAATCCAGCCTCTGGATCCAAGAGCGCCAAGAGCGCCAAGAACGCTCGGACGGGCCCGGACGGGCGCGTCACCCTCTACTCGGTGCTTCCGGGAAGCCAGGACCGTCGGCTCCTCTACACCGTCGAGCCGCCCGGGAGGGACGCCTTCTCGGGGACCCTGGAACTGCCGCAACGGCCAGGACTCCGCCAGACCCAGCCTCCCCATGTGCTGACGGTGGAGCAGGACCTCAACGGGGTCACCTGGCGCGCGGACGTGGTGGTGCGCTGCCCCTGAGCCCATCCCTGAACGCCAGTCGTGGACCGGGCGCCAGGCCCTGGCTGCCCAGGGGATTGTAGTAGCGGAACTTCTCCCCATCCCGGTGGACTTCAGGGGTCCAGCGGCAGGTCCGTTCATCCCCGGCCCGGTTGTGCCAGGTGACCACCACGGCGTAGCTGCGGCCCAGGGGGGCGCCAGGACAGCTCAGTTCGAAACTGGCGTCGCCGACGTCGGTCCACCAGGTCTTCTCCCAGCGCCGGTTGTAGTTGCCGTATTCCCAGGCCTCGATCCGGTAGACCCAGTAGCGGTCCTCCTGCTCCTGGCCGACGGTGAAGGGGTAGGCCAGGACGGTGAAGCTGCCGGACTCTTCGACCGAGCGGGCTCCCACCTCCGGTCCCGAGGTGGGGGAGAGCGAGACCTGCAGGGTTCGGATGGCGCCGGCCGAGATCTGGACCTGGCCGCTGGCGCTCTTGAATCCAGGAAGCGTGATGTAGGCCTTCATCGGGCCGGCCGGCAGATGGTCGATCCGGAAGGCCCCGTTCAGGTCGCTGAGGGCCTCCTGGCCGTCGTCGAGGTGGATCTGGGCGTTGGCCAGCAGGCGTCCGTCGGAGGAGACCACCTGCCCCACCAGGGAGCCGGTGGTCGGCGCCGGCGGGGCGGGCTGGGGTGGGGGGGAGCCCACCTCCAGGGCCAGGTTGTTCCCGGGGTAGCGGTCGACCATGACCCGAAGGGCACCCGAAGAGGCTCCTGGGGGAACCCGGAACTTGACCCGGGTCGGACTCCACTCCACGATGTCCTCCGGCTGCACCGGAAGCCCGGCGAGCGTCAGGACGCCGCGGCCGGGGGAACCCAGGCCCTGGCCGGTCAGGGTCACGACCTGTCCGGGGGTGGCCCGGGGGGGGGTGATTCTCTGGAGCGTGGGAGACCCGCCCGAAGGAGGCGACTGGTTCCAGTTCAGGTCCATCTCCGACCAGCAGAAGACCGCCCCGATCTGGCTGGGACCGAAGACCTCACCTGGGGAGCGCAGGTCGGCCGCCACCCACTGGGAGCCTCGGGAGGCGTACAGGGTGGAGAAGATCCAGGCGCGTCCGGGCGAGGTCTCCGGGCTGGCCACCTCGGCCGGACGGGCGGTGGTGCCCCCCGGCCGGGTCAGCGTGATGTTCTGGCGCTGGACCGAGCCTTGGAAGGGGGAGGCCACGAGGTTCCAGCCGGCATACAGCCGGGTGGTGCGGACCAGGTTTTCCGCAGGGGGGCCGGAGAACTCCACCAGGCCCGGGCGATCGCAGTAGGCCAGGTAGGCCTGGCCCGGGTCCACCTGCTGGGGCTGGTTCACCGGATCGATCGGCTCGAGCCCGCCCGGACCCCGGTGCAGCAGCATCCGGTCCAGGCCACGCACAGCCT
>Ga0334884_1000341_pt1 | contig 88718 bp, 88 predicted proteins | sample GraSluR1_MG_7_FD_207215 | JGI IMG/M metagenome (GOLD analysis project Ga0334884, IMG submission 207215) | Sludge microbial communities from methane-producing bioreactor in Wageningen University, Netherlands - Granular Sludge_12_05 R1 | ecosystem: Engineered > Bioreactor > Anaerobic >... | reverse complement strand
AGCTCCCGACTGGGCGTCGGCAGCCACCACCAGGAACTTCATCGATGTGCCCTTAACGGATTTTTAGGCCCGTTTTCGGAGAGGGGCGCCAACTAGAATACTGCACCACTTATGCTTAATGTTCAAACCAATTATAGCACAACCTTCAGCCCTTCTCAAGAAAGGCGAGAGCCCTCCACTGCCTTCCTACTGCAATCCGTTAACTATTTTACAGGCTTTAAGGGCATTTTTCATCAGCATCCGGTTTGTAACCGAACCAACCCCTCCAGGCACAGGAGTAATCGCCTTGGTCTTATCCTTTACTGCATCAAAGGAAACATCTCCAACTGTTTTTGTTTTTGGTTTGCCCTTATCGTTGAGAACAGGCTCGCCGTTTTCATCCAGTACCTTAACCCTGTTTATTCCCACGTCAACTACTATTGCGCCTTCCTTAACCAGTTCGGGGCCAATTAAATCTGCTTTTCCTGCAGCAACGATCAAAATGTCAGCGCCTGTTGTATGCTTGGCAAGATTTCCTTTCATGCTGGTAAATACATGAGTAACAGAAACAGTAGCGTTACGATTAACGGCCAGGTAAGCTGCAGGCTTACCGACAATATTTGAGTGACCGACCACAACTATTTCAGCGCCTTCAAAGAAATCTTTAGGATCAATGCCCTCTTCACGGGCATATCGTTCTAGAATTTCTATACAAGCAGCCGGGGTTGCCGGAGGGAATGTCGCTTCACCAAGAGCCAGCTTACCCATGTTAAAAGGATGAAAACAATCGATATCCTTTTTAACGTCAATTGAATTGATTACTGCGCTGTCAGAAATCTGTTCCGGAAATGGACGCAGGGGCAGTATTCCGCTGACAGTGGGATCGTTGTTCAGCTTTTCGACAATCTTGATTACTTCTTCTTCACTGACGTCTGCCGGGGGGTTTTCATTTACATACTTAAAGCCGGCTTCCTCACAAAATTTCTCTACCTGACCGCGGTACATTCTAGCCCCGAAGTCATCGCCAACCAGTAATGTCGCAATACCGGGAGTGATTCCTTTTCCTTTCAGTTCTTCAGTCTCCCGCACTATTTCCTGCATCATTTCATTACCGATAGCAACGCAATCAATTACCTTTGTCATAATATCGATCCCCTTTCAAGCATTTTTATTGTGCTAAAAGCTCCCACCCTGTTTGAATCGGGTGAAATGCTACCGCAGCTTGTTTATAACCATTTCAAGTGTCGCATCTGCAATTTTACTGCCTTCCCCGACCAGGTTATTCATCTCATTCAAAGTGTCTTCAACAAACTTTTCGTTTTTAATAGCGCCGAGGTTAATCATTACATTGAGCTGTCCGCTAACCAGGGCCGCTTTAAGAAAGACTACCCCGCAGCCTACATCTGAAATTGCCAGCCTGGAACCGATTGCACCCATGCGCTCGTGTATTTTTATGCCTTCGAAAGATTTTCTCATTATTTCCATCGGCACTGAACAAGCTTCCATGGAACACTCTTCCATTACTTTTTCCTTATGGGCTGCCTGCTCGGGAGTATCTTTTGGCAAGCTGTACGCTTTGGACAGAGGTTCAAATACTTCAGCATCTTTGTCAACCAATTCTTTTAATTCTTCAATGATCCGTGATCCTCTTTCAAGAAGATCTTTTACCTCATCCTCCACATCTGCATACTTTTTCTTTCCGACAGTCAGGTTACCGACCATATTTGATAACGCCATGCCAATTGCGCCTCCCATAGCCGCAGCACCACCCCCACCCGGCACAGGAGCTTTTGACGCGAGCAGGTCAAGAAAATACGAACTGCTTTTCTCAGCCATTGCCATTCTTCTAAGTCCTCCTTTTATTCTGTGATCTTAAAATAATTAGTTCACCATGCCCTTATTTAACCCTGAAAACCAGCATACGGGCAAGCGCAGCCAGCAAATCGGTTGGACAATCCAGATCTTCAAGGGCTGCAAGAGCATCGTTATAAAGAGCTTTCGCTTTTTCTCTTGCACTCTCTTTTCCGATTAGAGCAGGATAAGTGGCTTTACCCCGTTCCTGGTCAATACCAACCGGTTTTCCCGTTTCTTCAGTTTTTCCTTCATAATCAAGAAGATCATCAATAATCTGAAAAGCTGTGCCAACTGCTTTGCCATACCGGTCAAGTAGCTCAAGCTGCTGCCTGGATGCCCCTGAAGCCAGGGCCCCGCATTTTACTGAGGCTCGCAAGAGAGCCCCGGTTTTCAGGGCGGCAATGGTTTCAATCTGATTCAGATCGAGTTTTTTCCCTTCGGCCAGAAGATCGAGAACCTGCCCACCCACCATGCCCTTTACTCCCGCTGACTGAGCAAGCAAGGCAGCAATATTTACCGATCTTTCAGCGCAGCCTTCTTTCAGACCAAAACGGGCTACCATTTCAAAAGCAAGGGTTAAAAATGCATCACCGGTGAGAATAGCCATGGCATCGCCATAAACCTTGTGGCATGTCGGCACTCCCCTGCGCAGGCAGCTGTCGTCCATCGACGGCAGATCATCATGGATCAGGGAATAAGTGTGAATAAACTCCACTGCGCAGGCAATTTCCACAACTTCTTCATTTTTTGATCCCAGGGCCTCGGAAGTGGCAAGAACCAGGACCGGTCTCAGTCTTTTCCCCCCCGCTTCAATGCTATATCTCATAGCAGAAGAGATCAGTTCAGGGGCTCCGGCAGGCAAACAAGCGTTCAAAGCCCTGTCAACCAGCTGCTTTTTTCCTTCGATATAATGTTCCACATCAATCATGTTCGTCATCATCCTGGCTTATTGATTGTTGACCACCAGAAATATCAATCGAATTTTGTTGTTCTTCTTTTAACAGGTATTCAACTTTGTATTCTATTTCAGTCAGCTTGTCCCTGCAGTACCGCGAAAGAGCAATACCTTCCTGAAATAAGGCAAGAGATTCTTCAAGGGCAATTTCGGGGTCTTCCAGACGGCGGACTATTTTTTCAAGTTTCTGCAGAGCTTCTTCATAACTGAGCTCCTCCAGTTTGCTATCTTTCATTTCATTTTTCAATGATATTTTCCTCCTCCAGTTCCTCTGCGCGGCACCTGGCTTTCCCGTCCCTGAAACTCAACTGCAGTATATCGCCCGGATTTATTTCTTTAACTGAGCGTATTATTGCTCCCCCATCACCGCGACAAAAGCTGTAACCCCTGCTCATAATTTTCAGGGGGCTGTATCCATCCAGCTTTTCTATCAGTGACGAAAGCTCCATCGCTTTCATTCGGTAATAATTTTTTGCTTCCCGTTTCAGCTGTGTTTCCAGACTGTTTAGCTGATCTTCCGCCTCTTTCAACCTTCTGCCGGGCAAAGTGAATACCCTGTCACTGATAACCTGGTCAAGCAGCTGTTTCTCACGCTGCAATCTTGACTGCAGGGCATTTACTATTCTTTCATCCAGCCTGTTCATTGTTGTTATCAGCTCAGCAAGGTCAGGAACTGCCGCTTGTGCTGCTGCCGTTGGTGTGGCAGCCCTTAAATCAGCTACAAAATCTGTTATAGTGTAATCTGTTTCGTGACCAACTGCAGAAATAACTGGCAGGCGTGAACTAAATACTGCCCTGGCAACAACTTCTTCGTTAAAAGGCCATAAATCTTCCAGTGATCCACCACCCCGGGCCAGGATAATCAAATCGGCATCATTACGTTCATTGACCAGGTTAATTGCCTTTTTAAGATCAGCAGCAGCGCCTGCCCCCTGGACCAAACTTTCTACCACGTGAAGCTTAACGTGGGGAAACCGGGTTTTTATCGTAACCAGTATGTCCTGCAGGGCCGCTCCGCCTGGGGAAGTAATAATTGCAATTCTTTCCGGTTTAAGCGGTAACTCTTTCTTAAGGTCATTCCTGAAAAGGCCTTCTTCTTCCAATCTTTTTTTTAACTGCTCAAAGGCCAGGTATAATGAACCCATACCCGCCGGTTCCATTTCTGTTACATAGAGCTGGTAAACTCCGTCAGGTTCGTAAACTGAAATATTTCCATGGATGACAACTTCCATACCGCTTTCCGGTTTAAAAGGGCAGCGCGCGTTATCCCGGCGAAAATAAACTGAACGCAGGGACGAAAACTGATCTTTCAGAGTAAAATACATGTGCCCTGAACGGTGATGCTTAAAGTTGGATATTTCTCCGGCAACCCATATATCACGTAATCGTGGATCGCCCTGAAACAAACCCTTTACGTATCTGTTGATCTCGCTAACCCTGAGTATATTTTTTTCTTCACTCATTAATATTGTATTTATCCCGTTCTCTTTTTATTCGGCCGGAGTAACGCTTTTCATCTCCAGGCGCACATCCTCAATAGCTTTGTAGCTCCAGCGCGAACCAATTTTTGCAGCAATATCAGAGATTAAACGCCAATCTTCACGCTTCAACGCAGCTTCACCGTTAATAGTCCGGTTAACCCTGGTCCGGCCTGATGAGTTTGTAAAATAGCCCCTCTTATAGGGCAATGCCTGGGCAGGGAAAAAGATGCTTGTTCCCACGGGAGCCTGGTCAATGGATCCGGCAATCGTTACTCCAAAGATATTCTTCGGTAAAACAAGGTCCTTAAAACCATCGCCAAAAACAATCAGCATCCTGATTTTGCCGCTTTCAATTTCTCCAATGATTGATTCCTGATCATATATTTCTTCCGCATTCCGTTTAATTAAGCCGGGGCCGTACCAACCGGTCCCCCCGGTAAGGAGAACACCGCAGGCATTACTGTAAGCTGATAGCAGCATAACCCTGCTTCTTCCTTTTTCCAGCTGCCCACAACACTCTAAAAGCTCGATCAGCTCACTTACGTTATCCTCACTACAATTTGCAAAGAAAGAGGGTGTAACGAGAGTGATGCTCTTTTCGCCAGAGATAATATCAACTGCCTTTTTAAGCTGTCCGGCAGAAATATCCGGGATACCTTCTTTATAATCCTTATCGCGGTTTTCCTTTAAATTCTTCAACGCTGCGAGTAGTTTTCCAAGACTTTCTCCCTGCGGATCAAGGCTAAGCTGCTCCCAGGCTTCCTCCCCGCTATTGTTATCACCTATCCTGAGAACTGCCGCCCGGCCATAACGGGCAGCTTTCTGAACAGCCATGGCAGCAACAGGGTGGCTCTCTTCCAGTCCGCCACCAATCACCGTAATGCCTGTCGCTTCACTTACATCAACCGGTGAAGGGCCAGGAATACCCAGGCCGGTCACCTTCATGGATAAACAGAGGGCTTTAACCCATAACTCTTCTGCTCCCAGGTTGTATTTTTCCGTTCCAATCACCGAACGGGCCATCTTTTGCAAAATAAAACTTTCTTCATTACTTAAGCTTCCCGAAGCCAGAACGGCAATGCTTTCCGGCCCGCTGTCATCGATCAGTTCCTTTACTTTTGCCCCTGTTTCACTGACTGCTTCACTGTAGTCAAATTCCATGTAACCCTGTCCATCATATTTTAAAGGGGCTGTTTTTTCGTATTGTGCCATAACTTCCCTGAACCCGAAATGTCCTTTTTCGCAAAGCCAGGCTGTTTTATCCCCTTCCTGCGGCACTGTAACCCTGACCATATCATCCCCCGAACTACAGCGCTCAAGGTGGCAGTTCAGTGAACATTCATTGCAAATACCTTCAGACCGTTTTAATTCCCACTCACGTCCTCCATCCCTGCGGCCGATCTCGGTGAGAGCTGCCACCGGGCAAACATCTACACACAGCCCGCAGAAAATGCAGCCGGCTTCCTCCATTGAAACCACTTCATTGTTTTTGACTGGCGCTACCCTGGTATTAACTCCACTGCCTACAAGGCTGTATACTGAACGACCAGCCAGCATACGGCAGGCCTGAATACATCGCCCGCATAGAATACATTTTTCATCATCTCGAGCAATATATTGATTATCTTCAGTCAAACCCGGTGCAATATCCCTTTCCAGTTGTTCAGGTAAGCAAACCTGGTAGTAATAGGCATTTTCCTGCAGTTCACAACTACCGGTCCTCACGCAGGTCAGGCAATCCTTGTAAGGGTGAGTGGAGAGAGCCAGTTCAAGAATGTTTTCCCGCATTTTAAGTAAGCGGGCATTACTTGTAGTTACCACCATTCCATCTTCAGCAGGATTGTCGCAAGAGGTTACCGGCCTTTCCATACCTTCTATTTCAACAACGCACATCCGGCAGTGCCCCAGGGGTTCAAGGCGGGGATGGTAGCAGAGCGTAGGAATAAATATGCCGTTTTGACGAGCTGCTTCCAGAATGGTTGTGCCCCTGTCAACAAATATTCTCTTTCCATCTATATGTAAACTTATCGCTTTGTTCATTACGCTACCTCCCATTTATAGAACAGCCAGGCCAAGCCTCAGGCATTTCACACAGCGCTCCGCCTCTTTGATTACTTCTGTTTGATACTTGAATCCCAGATCTGCTTCATCGAATCCAGCCAGCCTGATTTCAACCGGCGCTATTTCCTCTTCGAGCCTGATCCTTGAACCGACCATTTCCGGGACCGTTGCTTCACTATAAACACCGGTTTCTTCAATAAACCTTTCCATCACAGCTTTTTCACTGACGTAACTGCTACCGGAACGTAAATAGTTGTCTATCGCTTCTGCAGCACGGTTTGCGGTAGCGATAGCCTCGATAACTGTCCTTGCCCCGAGAACTGCATCGCCTCCCGCATATACTCCAGGCACCGCAGTTGCCATCGTCAGGGGGTCGGCTACCAGGGTTCCCCATTTAGTAGTTTCCAGGCCGCAATCATCGGTAATAAAACTAAAATCTGCAACCTGTCCAATGGCAGGTATTACTGTATCCGCTTTTAACACAAATTCTGAACCATCAAGCGGTACAGGCCTACGGCGGCCGCTTTCGTCAGGTTCTCCCAGCGCCATTTTGACGCATTCCATCCCGCTGACGATCCCTCCATCATCTAAGATGCAGACCGGATTTGAGAGCAGATGGAATATTATTCCTTCTTCTTCAGCAGCCTTGATTTCAGCTGCGTTCGCAGGCATTTCATGTTTTGTTCGCCTATAAATCAGGTTTACTTCCTTAACTCCGAGACGGACTGCAGAGCGGGCGCAATCCATAGCTACGTTTCCACCGCCTATAACCGAGACGGTTTCTCCGAGATTGATTTTTTCTCCCAGGTTTAGCATTCGCAAAAACTCAACCCCGGGCATAAAGCCCATGTAGCATTCATCTTCACCACGACAGCCCATATTCGAACTTTTATGCAACCCACTGGCAATAAATATTGCTTTATAACCATCGTCGCGTATCTGCTCAAGGGATATATCCTCACCGACCCTGTTGTTACACTTTATATCAACACCCAATTCCCGCACCAGGTCTATTTCATAATTTAATATATCTCTTGGCAGACGGTAACTCGGAATACCTACAGCCAACATACCACCCGCTACGGGAAGGGCTTCAAAAACAGTCACCTGATAGCCCTTCAGAGCCAGTTGATAAGCGGCATTGATGCCGGCCGGGCCGGCACCGACAACTGCAACCTTCTCTTTTTTTGCCTGCAGCCTGTTTTTTGATGTTTTTTGATCATACCTGTTGCGGAGACCGTAATCGGCGGCAAATCGTTTTAACAACCTGATCGAAAGGGACTGATCAACCGGCTGCCTGTTACAATTAGATTCACAGGGATGAACGCAAACCCGGCCGAGTGTCCCCACAAAAGGTGTTTTTTCACGGTTAACTGCCAACGCATTAGCATAATCTCCTTCGCTGATCGCTTCTATATAAGCCGGTATGTTGATGTGTGCGGGACAACCATTGCGGCAGGGAGCCGTCAGGATAGCCCTGTACCGGTCAGTATTCATTTCTGGTGGTGTTTCTTTCAGGTATACTTCAAAATCTTCTCTAAAATACTCAAGCGCATGCAAAAGGGGAACGGGTGAAGATATACCCAGTTCGCAAAGAGAACCGTCATGCACAAGATTCGCCAAACCATCAAGCAGATCAAGATCTTCAACGGATCCTTTACCGGAAGTAATTTTCTCAAGACATTCGACAATTGATTTGCTTCCAACCCGGCATGGAATGCAGCGTCCGCAGGATTCATTCTGTACATTAATAAAAAATTCTTTTAAAGCATTAACAATATTAACTTCCGGATCAACAATAACCAGCCCTGACCATCCTACCAGGGCTTTTAAATTTTCTCCCTCTAATTCAAGCGGCAGCTTAAGCTGCTGTAAATCTATTCTTTCGTCGTAAATCTTTTTCCTCTCGTCCAATACTTTGCCGTTCCAGCTGCTGAAAAATACTTTGGCCATATATTCATATCGCTCCCTATTATATAAACAATACATTGATTGTTTTATGATCCTGATTCTTTTACTTCTTCATATTTTTGCAAATTCCTTTTCGCTTTTTTGATTGGACAAGCGCAATAACGTTCACTATCTGACGTTGTAAAGGCGGCAGGCCTGGACGGCCAGTCCGACAGCACAGTCGGTGGTAAACTGTTTCTCTGCATAATGTATCTGCCATTCTTTTAAACCATTGTTAAGGTAGTGACGGATGAAGCTGTTAGCCATCACCCCTCCGACAGCCAGGATCCCCGTAAATATTGAATTATTAGAGGTAAGGTTTTTAATAGCCATGATCAACGAATCAGCTATACATTTTTCAACTGCCCGGGCTAATTCAGGACATGGTATCCCCTTGTTGAACAGCCTTTCTGCATGGCTTGCCGGCCCTGAAAAGCTTATTTCTCCTTTTTTTACAGCAACCGGAAATGGTGGCAAATCGGAACCGGCCTTCAGAGCCAACGCTTCCAGCGATGGACCGGCAGGAAATTTAAAGCCCAGCAATCGGCCAATACGGTCTATAAACTGCCCGGCATTAAGGTCCGCGCTGCCGCCGATTTTCACAATTTTAATTTCTCCCGGCCTGTATACCTCCACGTCAAGCAATTCTGTGGTACCACCTGAAAAATGTACAGCTAAATATCTGCCATCCCTTAAACCCGCTGACCAGAGGCCGGCCATGATATGGCCTTCCTGGTGGGTCGAAGGAAAATAAATAAGGCCCGCAACCTGCGATACAAACAGGCCGAGAGCCTCACTCACTTTAAATACGGGCATGTACGAACCTTCAATCGGCCTGGGCCGTGTTGAAGCTGCAACGGCAACCAGGCGACTATCTTCTCCTGGTAACGAAAACTTTTCCAGCAAAGCCGGAATATTAATGAGGTGTGAAAAGACTGCCTCTGATTGCTTTAATCCAAGACTGCCTTCTCTTACCGGCAGGGCAACCCTTTCATCGTAAATCAAAATTTCCTGATCATTTACAACGGCGACAGAAGTGGTGTAAGCAGAAGTATCTATCCCCATAAACAGCGGTATATCAGGTTTCTTTTTCAAGTGCCTCTCCTGTAGCCCGATCAAGCACACCGTTAATAAAACCGACTGCTTCACCGGTACTACCGTATTTTTTGGCCAATTCGAGTGCTTCGTTTATTGATACAGCGTAGGGAATTTCCGGCATGAAACATATTTCATATAGCGCCAGCCTGAGCAAGTTGCGGTCAACAGCTGAGAGACGGTCTATTTCCCAGTTGATCAAATGTTTCTTGATCAGCTGATCAAGGTACTGACGATTATCAGCAGTGCCAACAACCAGCTCGCGGTAAAACTTTTCTTCTTCTTCAGATAAATGGAAGCCATCGAGAGAATGCCTCAGGGCCTGCTCTGCCCTACACTTTCCGATATCAATCTGAAATAAAGCCTTGAATGCAACTTCTCTGGTAAGGCGACGGGACAAGGCAACTTAACCTCCAATTATTACTGGCCAACACTTAATACAGCATGCCTCCGGACAAACCGGAACTGGCCCTGCAGTTTTAGACTTCATCTTTTGAAAATATTTTTTTCAGGTAACGGCCCGGGCCCTTACCGGCGTCAAGACGCCAGCCAATGACCAGCCCTATGGCGATACACAGGTATATAAATACCGATAACCAAAAACCATAATTAACAACTAAAAGGGCAAAAATAAGGCCGAGCAGCCCGCCTAATAATTTCCCCCAGTGCCTGTTTAAAAAATACCACCAGTCAAATTCGGACAAAGCTTGCTCCTCCTTTCAAATTTGAAACAGCACTGTTACTTTCCCGTAGCAGCCTGATCAACAATTATGTTATCAACTATTACTTTAACCTCATGCACTGTAATACCGGTGACCTCTTCCAGGTATTCCTTAGTTCCTGATTGCAGGCCGCTGGTTAAACCGGGCAGTGGTTCATCAGGCATAACGCGGATATGTATCGTGACCACCAGCCCGTCAGGAGTATATGTTACTTTGCGGCTTACATCTTTAATACCCTGAGTTTTTTGAACAACCCTGAGTACCATATTCTCAAGGGTGGCAATTGACACCTGTACTTCACCATACTCGCTGCTTCTGGAAACCGACTTTTCACGCTTTTTACCCGACCTGAGGCCGAAAGAAAGCAAGATCAAAGCTATCAGTAAAAAGAGAACACCGGTGGCCATTAATACCGTTTCACCAGCCCATTGCGGCAAGTTTAACGCAAGACCGGGAACAAGGTTATAATTAAGAGCCAACAGGAATAGAGCTCCGCCGATGAACAGAAGTCCCAAAAATACCATTAATACTCGGACTACCGCTTTCATGCTTACTCCTCCTTCTTTAAAATCCAAGTTAAGCCTGCCTTTCTGGCAGGCTTAACCCATTATTTAACTGCCGTACAAAGATATTTACAGTTACTAATCAACCTTTTCTTCTTCCTTAACTTCTTCAACTACTTCTTCTTCCGGAAAATTAATTCCCTGCACGTGAATGTTTACATGAGTTACTTTCAGGCCGGTCATTGTCTCCACGGCCTTTTTTACACTTTCCTGGATATTCCAGGATACGTCTGGAATGCGTTCTCCGTATTCAACCACTATATAAATATCAATTTTTGCCTCTTCAGTACCAACTTCTACTTTCACACCTTTAGACATGTTACGTCGCCCTAGCACTTCGGCAATTCCACCACCGATACCACCGCTCATCGAAGAAACTCCCTTGATATCTGCAGCAGCCAATCCAGCTATAATTGATACAACTTCATCGGCTATCCTGACAACTCCCAGTTCAGTTGAGACGGTCGGACCCTCTTGATTAGTCATTTTAATGCCTCCTGTTTTTGACATTGAAAATATTTCTGTCTCAGTTACAGGTCGTGTGCATAATTATAACAGACTCCGAAAGCAGGTTCAAATGAAGCAACCCATTGTTCACCCGACCTGAAAGGCTATTCTGGCTTTTCATCACCGTCTTCAGCTTCTTCATCAAAATCTTCTTCCCAGTCTTCATCGTCAATCAGGACAACTTCTCCGCAACCCGGACAGGTTACCTCGATTGCCGATTCCTGGTCCAGGATATCATCATCAACGACAACTATTTCGCGGCAGTTGGGGCATTCTATTGAAAAACCGCCCTCGTAATCATCAACATATTCGTCAAAGTCATCATCATATAAATCTTCATCTTCGTAAAAATCTTCTTCCAGTTCAGTAAGGTCATCGTCGATTGCTTCAGTATACTCAAATAGTTCTTCATAATCCACTCTCAGCTGTTCAATCTCATCTGTCATTTCTTCCAGCAGGTCTATTACCCTCTGCAAAACTTTCTGTTCCTTGCTCTCTTCACCCATCTCCAGACCTTCTGTAAAACCTCTCAGGTAAGATACGCGCGCTTTCAGATCTTCTGTCATTACTTAACCTCCTTCAATTAAATTTTTACTACACTCTTTCCAGGTAAGCCCCTGTTCGGGTATCTATTTTAATAATGTCTCCTTCGTTAATGAAAAGCGGAACCATCACCGTTAAACCTGTTTCCATGGTAGCAGGTTTTGTTGCTCCCGAGGCAGTATCTCCCTTCAGGCCTGGTTCTGTTTCGCTGACCACCAGGTTAACGGTGATCGGCACCTCCACGCCAATAACATTTTCCTTATAGAAAACCACGTTAAGACGATCATTTTCTTTCAGGTATTTAACCCCATCGCCTATCTGATCGGCATCAAGGATTACCTGCTCGTATGTTTCAGTATCCATAACATGAAATGAATCGCCGTCACGGTAGAGGTATTCCATCTCTTTACGATCCAGGTGAGCCTTGGCCACTTTTTCTCCAGCCCGGAAAGTTTTGTCGGTGATAGATCCGGTTCGCAGGTTCTTCAGTTTTGACCTGACAAACGCCTGACCTTTACCAGGCTTAACGTGCTGAAACTCTAAAACGGTAAATATTTCACCGTCAAGTTCTATTGTTACACCGGTATGAAAATCATTACTTGAAATCATTGCTAACTCCTGCCCTTCATCTTGGAAATAAGTTTTTTCAGTTTAAACGGTGATCAGTTCCCTTGGACTTGATGTAAGCAGTTCTGCCCCGGTTTCAGTTACTACTGCCATATCTTCTATCCTGACTCCTCCACGGCCGGGAAGATAAATACCGGGTTCTACAGTTACTACCATACCGGGTTCCAAAACAGCCTCGCTTTTGGCATTTAAGAGCGGGGATTCATGAGTTTCCAGGCCAACTCCATGACCTAACCCGTGACCAAAATAATCACCGTACCCGGCAGCTGATATTATGTCGCGGGCAACCATGTCTACTTCACGGCCTGTCATGCCCGGCCTGATTGACGCTGCCGCTTCTGCCTGGGCTTTCCTTACAACCTCGTAAATTTCCAGCATTGAATCTCCCGGGTTACCAAGAGCAACTGTTCTGGTCATATCAGTTGCGTAACCTTCGAAGACAGCTCCAAAATCGATAGTAACCAGATCACCTTCCTGCATAATTTTATCAGAGGCTACTCCATGCGGCAATGCCCCCCTGAACCCGGAAGCAACAATATAATCAAAAGATGTTCCATCTGCTCCCTGCTGAAGCATAAATATTTCAAGCTCACGGGAAAGCATTTTCTCCGGCATTCCCGGCCTGATGTTGCTAAGGATCCATTGAAAAGCCAAGTCAGTTTTAAGGACACCCCTGCGAATTTTTATAAGCTCATTTTTATCTTTCACCGAACGCAATTTTTCTATTTCTTCCGTCACAGGCAGCAATTCTGCTGCTAAACTGTCGTGCAGGTTTTTATATTCATTCCAATGCATTTTCTTCGCTTCAAAGCCGATCTTGCCCCAGCCGGCTTTTTCAGCTATTTCTGCTGTTGTTTGCTGAATAGTATCGCTGTAACGCACTATTTCATATTTCTCTGCCTCGGCTTCGGCCTGCTGCGTATAACGAAAATCAGTAATCAGGAATGCCTGGTCGATGCTAATTAATAAATAACCGGATGTTCCGGTAAAACCACTCAGGTAAAAGCGGTTTTCCGCGCTGTTTATCAACATGGCATCCATTTTATTTGCTGAGATTATCTGCCTGACACCTTCTAATCTCTTGCTTATCAATTGCTTTTACTCCTTGTAATTATTCTCTGCAGTGCCTGGAGGCCAAAATAATAGCTTTCACTGCCCAGGCCGCATATCAAACCGGCAGCAAGCGGGGCAGTAACAGAGTTCATCCTGAATTTTTCCCTCGAAAATATATTCGAAAGATGTATTTCGACAAAGGGCAGGTTAACGGCAGCCAGGGCGTCAAGCAGGGCAAAGCTGTAATGAGTGAGAGCCGCGGGGTTAATCAATATTCCGCTGCAGTCAATACCAGCCCTGTGAACAGCATCTATTATTTCTCCTTCGTGATTCGACTGGAACAGTTCAACGGACAGGCCCATTTCTGCGGCCAGCAGTTCCAGCTTATTATTGATCTGTTCCAGGGTTTCCACGCCGTAAATAGCCGGCTCCCTGCTGCCGAGCAGGTTCAGGTTGGGGCCATGGATAATCATTATTTTCAAAGCAGTTCACTCCCTGTTTTCAACCTTAAAATACTGGAAGGCCTGTATTAAAAAACTTCCCTAACCTGTTATGAAATCCTGCTTGAACAGGTAAAAACTCTGCTAATATTTCAGGCCGGCGCAAATTGCTTCACAGAGCTCTTCCGGGGTTTTCCCATCTGTATTGATTGATAAATCGTGAACAGCATAATATTCTTTTCTTACTTCAAGCAACTCTCCGATCTTTTCCAGTGGACGGGGATCCTTTAAAAGCGGCCTGTTCCCGCTGGCCCCAACCCGTTTGAAAGCCTCTTCGGCGGAGACCTGGAGTAAGATAATCTTTCCGGCTTTTTTTAATATCCGTCGGTTTTCTTCCCGCAGCATAATGCCCCCGCCGGTTGCGGCAACAAAACTGCCCTGGGGGTATTCCAGAAGTGATGCGGCAGCCTCGCTTTCCATTTTCCTGAAATATTCCTCACCATGTTCCTGAAATATTTGATTAATACTGGCTCCTGCCCTGGTTTCGATCAGCTGGTCAGTATCAATAAAGATGCGATTAAGCTGATCTGCCAGCATTTTTCCGACTACGCTTTTACCGGCTCCCATAAAACCGATTATGATTATATTTTTCTGTTCCTCGCCCAATATATACACCGTCCTTTTAATGGTTCTCCGGGGGCAGTTTAGAAACCCTAACCCTGCCTGTTGCCGGGGTGATAATCACGTAAACAGAACGTCCGGCCTGGTCGGCCAGGCAGACAGTTCCGCCTCTTCCGGGAGCGCCGCTCCTGTAAAAACTAACCTGGGGATAACTGCCATCTGCCGGAAAATTTACAGAGCGGTAAATAACCCCTTCAGGCAGCTTTACAGTATAAGCTTCATTACTGCCGGTGTCTCTTACCCGGTAATCATCATTGTATATGCGAAACTCAATCTTCTGAAGAGAACCGCTGGTAATTGCTTTTTGTCTTGCCATGCGCAGGTCAATAGCCAGTTCGCGCGCAGCAATGTTTAGATTCCCTGAAGAAGAAAGAGTAGAAATTGCCGGCACAACTACTGCGGTCAGCAGTCCGATCAGGGCAATTACAATTATCAATTCAACCAGGGAAAAACCCTGGTCCCGCACTGGTTTCATCTTATTTCTTCCTTTTATTCATCAAAATTATCTGCTTAAAAAGTTTGGCTACCTCCCATAAAGAGCTCTGATGAAAGCAGTGTTATCCGTACTGTCTGCCGGGTTTTCATCAAATATAGTGCTGAAGGTGCTGCGTACTATTTCATCTAAGGTAGTTTTCCCGTTTTCCACTGAACGCAGGCCATCTTTAACCAGTGTTTCCATTCCGCACTGAACTGCTTTGGTCTGCACCTGTTCTGCTGTCGCTCCTGCCATGATCAACTCCTGCAGTTCGCGGTTCAGAGCAAGAACTTCCTGGATCGAGGTACGACCCCTGTAACCGGTCTGATTGCAGTGGCGACAGCCTGCCCCCCTGTATAGCTGCTGCGGGGCCACACTGTTTAAAAACCTCCGGTAGAGCTTTTTTTCTTCCTGGCCCGGACTGTAAGCCCTGCGGCAGTGAGGGCAGATTGTCCTGACCAGGCGCTGAGCGATAACCCCCACCAGGGAAGCGGAAACCAGGTAATCTTCCAATCCCATGTCAACCAGCCGGGTCACTGCCGATGCAGCATTATTGGTATGCAGGGTGCTTAAAACCAGGTGCCCTGTCATCGCCGCCTGGGTGGTTATTTTAGCCGTTTCAAGATCCCTGATTTCACCCACCATGATAATATCGGGGTCCTGGCGGAGAATAGATCGAAGCGAGCTTGCAAAACTGCGTTTGATTCGCGGCAACACCTGAACCTGATTAACGCCTTCAAGCTGATATTCAACCGGGTCTTCAACTGTAACCAGGTTAACTTCAGGACGATTGAGATAGTTAAGAGCTGAATAGAGCGTGGTGGTCTTGCCGCTGCCGGTTGGACCGGTAACCAGCAGTAAACCGTGATGATTTAAGAGAAGCGGCAAAAACTGTTTATAGTTATATTCAGAAAAACCGAGTTTTTCAAGAGGCAATATTATTCTTTCTTTCTCCAGGAGTCTGATAACCACTTTTTCACCGTGTACCGTGGGCAGGGTAGAAACACGCAAGCTGGCACTCTTCCCGTAGCCACGCCATTCAATGTTACCATCCTGGGGCAGACGTTTTTCCGCTATATCAAGGTTGGCCATAATTTTTACCCTTGACACAATATGAGCAGCGCTGCTGAGCGGGGAAGAAGGCAGATCGCGAAGCACCCCATCCACCCTGAAACGAATTCGCAGAACCCTGTTGGCCGGTTCAAGGTGAATATCGCTTGCCCCTTCTTCGACAGCTCTTTCAATCAAAGTATTAACCATTTTTACAACCGGAGCATTCTCCAGTGCAAAAAGCCTGGCCTCTTCTTCAGCCCTGGCTTCTTTGCTCTGGTTATAATTTATGGCAGAGCCCTCCTCGGCTGGTATACTGTAAAGCTGGGTGAGAAGGAAATTAATTTCACTATCTTTTGCCATAACAGGCTTAATCTCGCAACCGCTGCATCTGGCGGCATCGTCTACGGCAGCAAGATCAAGCGGATCCGACATAGCCAGGATCAGCTTGTCCTTTTTCATAGCCAGGGGAATCATTCTTCTTTTAATAGCAAGTTCGGAAGGGATAACAGATACCAGCTGTAGTCCTGGATTAAATTGATGCAATGAAACTTTTTTAATTCCATACTTTGCTTCAATCAGCCCGTGCAGTTCATCCTCGGATACCAGTCCTTTTTCTATCATCAAACGGGTTATTCTTTTTCCGGAATCTTTTCTTTCATTGTAAAGCTCGTTCATCTTGCTGCGGCTAATCAGGCCTGCAGCTACTACAATGTTTTCTATTCCCCTGCGGCCGTTTTCTGACAAACCATTGCTCCTTTCGTTTAACTGTAATTTACCGAGCGCTTCATAACTTTAAGAGGCGCTTCGTGGCCGGTAAATAGCCGGAATGCTTCCACTGCCTGCCAGAACAGCATACCAAGACCGTTACAGGTTTTACCTCCGCTTTCACGAAACGCTCTCATTACTGCTGTATCGGCAGGGTCGTAGCGAAAATCAAATAAAATTTTACCTGCAGTGCAGGTTTCTTTTAACGTCTCAATGAAAAGTCCATGATCAAGGGGCAAACTATATAAAACAACTTTACTTTTTTCAATTGTCTCCCTGATTAGATCCCCGGTCAGCCCGAGTGTTAAAGGTTTTTCTATCGGGGTGTGTTTATCAAGCAGCTCAGCCAGTTGTTCAGAGCGCGACTCACTGCGGTTCAGAATATATAGTTCACGTAGACCTTTCAGGGCCATGGTATAAGCTACAGAGCGGGCCGCGCCACCGGTGCCGATTAGCATAACCGGCCAATCCGGTTTATATGTTTTCGCTTCTAATGTCAAGTTGCGGAAAAAACCGGTTCCGTCTGTAGTTTCACCTTTAAGCACTCCGTTTTCATTAATAATTGTATTGACAGACTGCAGCAGGGCCGCTTCTTCAGAGACGAGATCAAGATATGGTATAACCGCCTCTTTGTACGGACTGGTAATGTTCGCTCCGGCTATCTGCAGGGCCCGCATGCCCTTTACGGCATCACCAATTTGCCGCTCTTCAACTTCGGCTGCAAGATATATACAGTTTAAATTCAAATCCCTGAAAGCAGCATTATGCAGGGCCGGGGAAAGCGAATGTTTAACCGGATTGCCCAGGATCAGGTAAATAGACGTTGCAGTATCAAAAGGCACAGTTATATTCACCACCAGAATATATTTGAAATATTTAGTATTATAGCACGCTATCACGATCTGCGGAAGTGAATATAGTACCGTTTTAAACCTTTTACCTTCCTGCAGGGCAGGATTTATCATTTTTTTGTAGAAAAAAGAGCTGTATCTGATACTACCGAACTCAGACCCTTTCAGCTTTACACGGTGCAGACTGAAATGGGCTTGTTCACATGTCAAGGAGACATTGCATTTAAATGGATCTTTTTAACGCCTATTTGTATATTGTAATTTTTCTGGTTGGCCTCTGTTTCGGCTCTTTTCTGAACGTGATCATATACCGGGTCCCCCTGAAATTATCAGTTGTGACCCCGCCTTCCTCCTGCCCCGCCTGTTCGGAAAAACTTCGACCCGGCGAATTGATTCCCCTTTTCTCTTTCCTGGCCCTGCGCGGTAAATGCCGCCATTGCGGAGCAGCGATCAGCATTCGCTATCCAGCCATTGAACTGTACTGCGGACTGCTCTTTATCTTCGTGGTTTATTATTTCGGTCTCACCGTTACAGCGCTTTTTTACCTGGCGCTTTTGTATCTTTTGGCCGGTATTGCCATTATTGATTTGGAACATCGACTTGTTCCCAACAGTCTTGTGGCAGCGGGAATTATCCTGGCTTTTCTCATTCAACTTCCTTCCCTTTTGCATTACTGGTTCGCTGTCGATCCGGCACTGCTAACCGGGAAAGATCCTACAGACTCGCTGTTTGGATTCCTGGCCGGCGGTGCTGTTTTGCTTCTAGTTTTTCTGGTCAGCAGGGGCGGTATGGGTGCGGGAGATGTTAAACTGATAGCCATGATCGGCCTTTATGCTGGCTTAAGGGGCACCGCTGCCGTATTGCTGCTTGCTTTCTTATTTGGGGCTTTAACAGGATTAGCCCTGATTGCTGCGGCCAAACTCACCCGCAAAGATGCCCTCCCGTTCGCCCCATTTCTGGCTCTTGCCGCTTATATCGAGGTATTCTGCGGAAACCGGATCTGGGACTGGTATATTAACCTGTTTGCCTGATCCACAGCTAAACTCAGCCGTGTAGATGTAATATGTTTTTAATTTTTTTAAGCCTTGAGCCATACTAATTAATCATACTCTAATCGCACAAGGAGATCTGAACATGTTTAAGGTTATTCATCACTGCTGCCGGGGTTATACATTCATTGAGCTGTTAATTGCCCTGGCCGTGCTGGCACTGGTTATAACTCCCCTGCTTACCCTCTACAGCAGCAGTGCTTTAATGATTGGCAGTTCTGCCGATTACTCGGCAGCTGTCAATCTCTGCCGCGCAAAAATTGAGCACCTCAAGGCTCTCAACCCTGACGATTTAAAAAGTATCTATCTTGCGGGAGGGGTAATCCTGGAAAACGATCTGCCAGGTTACCCTTCTTTCGAGCGGTTGACCACACTGACCCCTTTTCAGCCTGCAGATTATTACACTACTCCTGAAAAAGAGCAAGCTGAAAATATTTTACTGTCTATTGCGGTAACTGTCCGTTGGTTCGAGCGCGGTAGTGAAAGGAGCGAAACAGTTTGGACCCTGCTTTGGTTGCGGTAGATCCGCCTCAATCATCCGGCCCGCAAAGCGGCTTAACCCTTGTCGAGTTGATCATTACCCTGGCCATACTCGGCTTGGTTCTCTCAATAGCTTATAATTTCTATCTGGTTGGCCTGAAGAGCTGGAACAGCTCAGCTGCAAAAATTGAAGAGTGTCAGAATGCCCGTATCGCCCTCGATGCAATAATCAGGGAACTACAATATGCCAGTTCCTTTTCCCTTCACCAAGAGGGAACCGAAATCCGCTTCACCGCCCCCCACGATCAAAACCGTACCCTGCGGTTCCGCCTGGTGGGCAGGGAACTGGTGTATGATTCACATCCTACCGGATCTGCGCTCTATTTTCATAACAAGGTCGCCCTCGATATTAACAAGGTAACTTTCAAAACCGGCGACAGGCAGTTAATAATTATTGAAATTGAAACCGGATCGCCTACCAATCCCTATCTATTGAAAGGAGCTGTTTTACCCCGCAACCTGTCTTTAAACTTAGCTGATAGTGAAAATATCCCCGCTCAAACCGTGGATGAAACGGATGAGGAGGGCAAAGATGATTAAAAGGTTCGTTAAACATTTAAAAAACTTCATGAATACCCGGGACGGTATGGCACTTGTCCTCGTGCTGGTATTTACTCTTCTCCTCCTTGCTGCCGGCGCAGCCCTGCTAGAGATGACCCTTAAAGACCTAAAAATTACCGGTTATCACGCGGCCGATATAAAACAATATTACCTGGCTGAAGCCGGAATCGAAACCTCATTATTTCTTTTAAACAGCGGCATTTTTATCCCGGATGACCTGCACCATATTATAAACGACGGCAGCTTTGCCGTATCGTTCGCTGATTTTGATCATGAATCAATCATCCTTTATTCAACCGGCTCTATCGGCCGGGGAAGCACGACCCTTACGGTCAGAGTTGAACAGTCAGAAGATGGCATTTACCGCATAGCCGAATGGATTAAACCTTAGCCAAGAGCAGGAGTGATTGCAGTGCCAGTTAAAAAAGTAATAAAACCATTTAGAAAAATAACATCTTTTAAGTACCAGGGCAAATATTCTCCGATCGGGCTTGATCCCGGAAGTCATCAGTTGAAACTGGCCCAGCTGGCTGTAGAAAATGATCAACTCTACTGCCACCAGCGTATTGCCTGCCCCACACCAAAAAGCATATTTGAAAAAGGGATGCTGAAAAACCCTAAATCCCTGGCCGCCGTCCTCCGGCAACTGCGGAACAATATTAACTGGAACAGCAATACGGTTAACCTATGCCTGGGACCCAGTTCTTTTAATTTGACCCGGGTAAAACTGCCAGCTATGAACAAGCGTGATCTCGCCAGGACGATGAGCCTGGAAGTGGAAATGCGTTTTTCCATGAATCCCCGGAATACTGTTTTTTCTTACTGCTCCCTGTCTAATCCTGCCGATAAAGGGCAACCGGAACGTTTTAGAGAGTATATTCTTGTCGCAGCAGACAGGGATTTAATCACTGCATATGTAGATGCTGTTAAACTTGCCGGCTTTAAACCGGGTATTATAGAAGTATCCCCTCTTTCCCTGTTGCGCCTTCCCGGCCGGTTCTTTACAGGAAGCGACGCAATAATGAGCGGCTGCACCCTGTTAATCGATATCGGACACTGTGACAGTTCGTTTATTATCTTTAATAGCAACTCTTTTTGTTTTTACCGGAACCTGCGCAGCGGCGCCTCAGGAATTAGCGGCAGGGTAAATAGATCTGCCCGGGCATCTTTAAACGATTTTGCTGCCGATCTCCTGGCCGGAGTAGAACAATCCCTTGAATACTGGCTTGAGCAGTCGGAAAATAATCGCCTTTACCCCGAAACGCTCTACCTGAGCGGTGGAGGCATTTATATCCCCGGGCTGGCTTCTGCCCTGGGGAAAAGGCTGGGTCTCAAACCGAGGCTCTTTAAACCTGTTGCTTCGCTGTGCAGCTGCACTGAAAACAAAAAGCGGGAGACCGGGATGGAAGATACTCTTTTTGCAGCTTCGTATGGCCTGGCCCTGAGGGGGTGGATCTGTTGAATTACCAGATTAACCTGATCGAAAAAAACGGTAAAAATAAAGTAAGCAGGCCTTCTTTTATCTTGCTAACCCTACTATTTACCGCTGCGGCAGTATTTCTTATTTATTTTTTTCTAAACTATTTTGAGCAGCGCCTTAATACACAGGTATTTCTTGCAGAAGCTGAGCTGGCGAAACGTAGAACTGCCTCCGTTTCCCTGCTTGAACTGCGGGAAGAGCTTGACGATGCTCAAGTTAAAATTAAAATTGCCTCAACGCTGCTGCCCGCCATGCAATCAAACTCGATCCTGATTAATGAAATCCGCTCCAGCGCTTTAAGCGGTATTGATATTAATTCCATTCTTATAGAGCCAGGCTTAGCAGTTGAAATCAGCGGATGCTCAAGCAGCATGCGCCATGCGGCTATTTACCGTGAAAACCTTGCTGGTTTGCGTTATATCGCTTGTGCAGATCTCCTGGAAGTTAATCTGACAGGTAATGGATCATACAATTTTACTATTGTCCTTAAATTAAACAGTAAAAATGGAGATGATTATCTTGCCCCGGCTGACAACTAAAAAGCATTGCAATAATTATCACCTGAATACAATGCTGATAATCGTAATTATTTTCGTTGCGTCAATCATTTCCTGGAATCTTTTTGCTTCATCATTTATAACTGAAATACGTTCATCCGGCCAGGCCTTAAATCACCTGAAGAAAGAAATTGAGGAGCTTAAAGACCTTAACGCAGACAGCAGCAGGCTTAAAGCCGACTGGTTGGAGATTAAGCAGGAATACGACCAGATCAAATACTTTTTGCCGGCCGATAAAGAGCTTCCTGCAGTTATGACTGATCTTGAAAACCTTCTGCAACCCTACAGTAACAGTATTCTGTCGTTCACAGCGGGTGACATTGATCACGGGGAAGAGTTCACAGTCCTCAACTGCCGCCTGTCAGCCTCGGGCAGACCGGCCCGCTTGCAAAGCCTGCTCAACGACCTGGAATCTTTTATTTACCGGCCGGTATTCAACGTGATCAGCTGGCAGGAAGCAGATTTTAATGAAACCACCTTAAATATTGAATTTAAATTATTATTTGAAAGAAACTACTGAGCCGCCCCGGGGAGGGAACTAACTTGCAACAATATTATCGCTACCGGGCCATCACTGCTGATGGCAAAAAAGTAAACGGTTATATCAGGGGCGCTTCCCGCCAGGAAGCTGCCCTGGATTTGGAAAAACGCGGTCTTCACCCCCTGCTTTTATCGGCTAACTCATTCCCCTGGTTTTCCCTGTCCGGGTTCCAATCATTTCTACTGAACAAAACCGGTCTTGGACGCTGCAGCAACCGTGACCTGATGTTTTTCTGCCGCCAGCTGGCGACCATGCTTCAGGCAGGCATACCGGTTCTTCGCGCCTTAAATATACTTTCAGTGCAATTGGAAAATGCAGCGCTGAGAAACAATATACGCGCTGTTGCCTCCGGCCTGGAAAAAGGGGCTGGATTTGCAGAAGCGCTTGCCGGTCAAAAACAGTTTTTCCCCCGCTTTTTAATCAGTATGGTTGAAGCCGGTGAAGCCGGCGGTCTACTCGACCTGGTTATGGAACGGTGCGCCGCTCATTACGAGAAACAGCACGACCTGGAAGAAAAAATTCGTTCGGCAACAGCCTATCCCCTTTTCATTTCTACTGTCGCCATGGCAGTTATAACTGTGATGGTGTTATTTGTGCTGCCACGCTTTGCCGGTATATTCGACCAGTTGGGAACGGAAATGCCCTTTTACAGCAGGCTGATGCTCCGCATGGGGCAGTTTGTTCTCGCTAACTGGTTTATAATAATTCTGGCTGTGTTTGCCATAGTTATTATTTCTTCAATCTTCTTGCAAACAAACAGGGGTCGGCTGGTTACCGACTATCTCAAAATGCATTTGCCTCTCTTTGGGAATATATATAAAATGTTTAATGCTGCCCGCTTTGCCCGTACCCTGAGCACCCTGCTTTCCAGCGGGTTAAACCTTCACCAGTCGATGCGAATAGCCGACCGGGTAATCAACAACCTCTGCATATCCCGATCGCTGAAAACAGTTGATCTCGCCCTGCAGCGAGGTGAGCCTCTCGCCGACCCTCTGCAAGCTAGCGGCATTTTCCCTCCCCTGCTTGCCGAGATGGTCCGCACAGGTGAAGAAACGGGAACGATTGATATTACCCTCGATAAAACTGCTCTTTTTTATGAAAAGGAAGTTGCCTATCTGGTCGATAGGCTCAGCACTTTACTGGAACCAGTTCTTTTACTGGTTGTAGGATTTTTTATCGGAATGATAGTATTCTCAGTACTTTCGCCCATGTATAGCATTTTCGAATTGATTTAATTACCCCCATGCAAAGTTTCTTAAAAGTTTCTCCAGCTCCGGAGCCGGCATGGGTTTATAAAAATAGAAGCCCTGAACTTCATCGCACATGCGCTGGTTCAGGAAACTAAGCTGGTTATTTGTTTCTACTCCTTCGGCAATCACCTTCATGCCCAGGCTTCGCCCGAGGCTGACAATCACGGCCGTGATAGCTTCATCCTTTTTATTATGCGAAATACCCTGGATAAACTGCATATCAATTTTCAAACGATCGATAGGCATTTCTTTCAAACGGCTCAGCGATGAATACTCCGTGCCGAAATCATCAATTGATATGCTTACTCCCAGTGCTTTTAGCTCATTTAAAACCTGCAGCATATAATTAGTGCCCCTGATAATGGCGCTCTCCGTTATCTCAAGGTCAAGTAAAAACGGTTCAAGACCGGTCTCATCCAGCACATTTTTCACAATCTCCACAAATCCGGGTTTTTTAAGCTGTTCCACCGAAATATTAACAGACATTTTCAACCGGGCCAGGCCCAGGTCCTGCAGTTTTTTACTGTAGCTGCAAGCACTCTGCAGCACCCAGCAGCCAATCGGATTTATCAATCCGGTTTTTTCGGCCTGGGGAATAAATTCCAGCGGTCCGATTAAACCTTTTTCGGGATGCTGCCAGCGGATTAAAGCTTCCAGGCCGATTATTTCATTCGAGGGAATTGCCACCTGGGGCTGGTAATGCAGAACCAGTTCTTCACGCTCCAGCGCCCGGTAAAGTTGGTTGGTTAACAACGTGCTTTTCTGGACACTTTCTTTCATCAGAGTTGAACAAAACGCATACTGGTTTCGACCCCTGCTCTTGGCATAATACATGGCCAGGTCGGCGTTTTTAATCAGCGTTTCTCCTCCTTCACCATCGGTTGGGTATAGGGTGACCCCGCCGCTGGCGGTTATAAATATTTCCTGGCCGTTGAGTTCTATCGGCTTGTCAAATGAAGTCATAATTTTATTGGCCGCCTGTTCTACCTCTGCAGGGTTATCCATTTGTGGAAACATGATTAAAAACTCGTCTCCCCCAAAACGGCAGACCGTGTCAGACTGGTAAAGATTACCGGTAATCCGTTCTGCTACCAGCTGCAGCAGTAAATCGCCTCGCTTATGCCCCATGGTGTCGTTAACATGTTTAAATGAATCAAGATCAATGAACATAACCCCGATATATTTTTCACTGCGCCGGGCCAGGGGAATTGCTTTTTCCAGGCGATCATTAAATAGAGAGCGATTGGGCAGACCGGTCAACTCATCATAATAAGCCATCTTCTGTATTTCTTTTTCAGTTTCCACTTTTACCAGGGCATCCGCCAGAAGGTTTGCCAGCACGGCAATCTGTTCCCTGTGTTCATCGACCCAGTGGTTGGCTTTCGAGACGGCATCAAAGCCCCAGATACCCATGATGCTTCCTTTTCCGATCAGGGGAACCGCTATAAACGATTTAACATCCAGCTTTTCAAATAAACTTTTTTCTGCTGCCGCTTCCTGCGGAAGAAGATCCACATCGGGTAAATACAAAATATGCAAATCTTTCAGACGATCCAGACCCCACTGAATATCGTTTACCTGAATACGACCAATTTCATTAATAGCCGGAGCGACCCCTTCATCACACCATTCATACGAATAATTTATAAATTTCTTGTCTTCTGACATTAATAGCAAGTATGTTCTGCCCGCCTGAAAATATTGCCCGCACAATTTTAACATCTGGTTTATCCGGCTTTCTATGTTGCTTTCATCAACCGAGATAAAATCGGTAGATATACGAGCACACAGTTTTTGAAAAGTGATCTGTTCTTCGTTTTCCTTTAACCTGCTCACGTAAGTCTGGTTAATATACAGGGCCAGGGAAGCTCCTATTATGAATATAACAATTCGCAACAGGTGATCGATGCTGTCGACCTGAACAGTAAAAGAAGGCAACTGATTCCATATCCAGAGCTGGGTTAAGAGCGCCGCAGCAAAAATAACTATAATCATTTTTTTGTTATTATATATAGCCGCCAGGCAGATAAAAACCAGGGGGAACGGCCAAACATTATTGCCTGCCGGGCTTTCTAAAAAGTGAATCATAATTATTGGAATAGAAATGGCCAGTAGGGTTATCATCAGATAATCCTGCTGCCTGGTGGAACGTGCAGTGAACATTATCAGGCGAAATAAAATTCCGATCCAAAACATCAGGGCGCTGAATAAAAGCACTTCATTCAATTCTACAGGAAAGTAAAAGTAGTGAACAAGATTAAGCAGGCTGACGATGATAAAAGAAAATGAGATTAACCTAAAAAACTCCCGCCTTTTGCTTTCACTGAGGATTACTCCCTCTTCAACATCTCTATTATACCTTTCCTGGCTCAGAAAACCGTGTTTTTTTATTGTATAAAGCAGGGCCAGAAAGGGAATCACGGCAATAATTACCCCGATATCGGGCATGGCAACGAATGAATTATTAACTATATCTGTCATGGTTCCGACCAGGATAGTGAGAAACATAGAGCAACCCAAAATAAGAGCCGTTTTTTTAATGTCCGCCTCTTTTGATGATAAAGCCCAGGAAATCAGCAGCCACAGCGCTCCCAGGGTAAATATGCCATAATAAAAATTAAAGAACCAATCCCACCCGCCGCCGGGTGATAAATTAACCCAACCTAAAGAAGTAAAGACAAGTTCATACTGCTGATTGGCCAGCGGGGAGTACAGCCCATAGACAAAAATGTTTACCAGAACAGGTAGATATATAAGAGAGTAAATCCATTTTTTATCCGATAACTGCTCTTTCTTCGTCAGGTAAAGAAAAAAGTGAAATAATATACCGTACATCGAACCCCAGCCAAGTGAGGAAACCCGTCGCCAGAATAGTGATGTTTCATAATCGGGGGCAGCAATACCCAACGCAAAAGTAATGGCCCAGGCAGCCAGCGAAAGGCATAACAGAAAGAAAAGGCGGTTCATGGTTGCTTTCACATTGAGGGATAAAACATATACACCCAGCAGGGGGTAAATGATAAATACAGCAAAATAAATAAAAGAATATATTACCGGCGGAGGCATTAGCTGATTCTCCTCTTAATCCCTGTTACTGTTTCATATCTTATTTAGTCTTTTTCCCGGTTTCTTACTAATCAAGATGGCCGCGGATTAATGCGCACTGTAACTGCTTTCTGGTTTCAGGAGGTAATTTCGGCTTTGTAGAATATTTAAAATACCCAATGAACTGTTCCGGTGATTATCCCTGCTGAAGCATATATTTCAGGCAGGTAGTATCATATCACATTAGACAAAGTAAGATCAATTACTAACTTAAAGAAAATAACATCAACCTGCAACATCGACCTTCTTGATTACGAATACAGTTTCTCCGGAAGTTATCTTTTCTGGAAATTCCAGCTCTCCAAAAAAGTAATATGTGCCGCAGGTTTCGGGATCGTAAACCGGGTAGGAATTGTAATTCCAGTTAACAGCCAGACCAGTAATAATATATTGTTCAGTTTCCAGGTCTATGGCTGCCTCGAATTCCAATTCTTCTATACCGGTGCCCACTTCCACCTGTTTTTCAAGGATTCTGCTGCTTTCAATAACTAAAATCCCATTGGCCTGACCTTCCTCTGCCGCTTCCAGCCTGAATACTGCAGCGTCAAATAATGAGTGCTCGCTGTTTCCGGCCTGAAGAGCATCAGCAACCCGCACGAAACCTTCAATTATCGCATCTTCAAAAAGATACTGTCCCGTCTATCCATAGTCTGCATCCCGTAACGGTTCCCAGATTGAATAATCGAGGGAATCCAGGAGTGTTTTTATTTCCACCAGGCTGCCGTTCAAACACAGCAGCGGGGGAACATTAACAGTTATATGCAGATCGGAAGCGCCGCGATCCAGGGCCATGTTCAATAAAGTATCTATAACTCCATCACCTTCAATTTAGTTTTTCACTATTGACTGTTATCGGAATTAGTTTCCCGCCAGGTGTTGGTTTCCCAGCCGGAATCAACCGGTTCGAGAAAGTAAGGCGGGGTTTGAAAGACCAGTTTGGGATCGTGTTCAAAAACTCTTCCGTATCCGGCGCCGGTGGTAGCAAAAGCCCCCCTGTTTTTCTGGATCATCGCCCCATACATGCTTACATTTCCTTTTTGAACGCCGATACCGTAATCATAAGTAATAGTGCCGTTTAATGCCATGTAGGCCCCGTGTAAATCATAATTGTATGGGGCAACATCACTTGCTGAGTCCCAGCGTTGGGAACCGTTGGCATTTGTCGACCGGTGCCCCGGCCAGTACCTGCCCAGTATTTCAATGTCAGAGTTAGCTATTAAGCCGAGAATGCTTTCATTTTCAGTCCCCTGGGCGTAGGTGATACCACTTACCGCAGTACCGCGGGGCAGGTAGCGCGGGTTCCCTCCACTGTAAGCCGGCGCTCTCCAATCTGTCGGGTCGTAGCCGGTCAGGTAGATGTTGTTTGCGGCGGCAATGGTCAGTTTGCCATCCAATGTGCCCGAAATATATAGATCTCCGGTCCCCCGCCTCCACTGGGCAGCATTAGCGCCGTCGATGTAAATCACGCCATTGTCAGGAAGGGGCAGTGAGGCCACTACTGGCTTGGGATCAGCAGCGCTGCCGAACGACAAGCCCAATTCTGCATATGTTTTGCCATTATACATCCAGTTCCCGGTATTGCTGTTATATGTCCGCACATCGTAACTGTCATCTTTAAGGTATATAGCTGTCATGCCGTTATAATAATGACCGCCATTTTGAGCCCTGGCTTTTATTTCTGAATTGGTTGCCGGAAAGACGATCTTTTCCACCTTAACCGGGTTACCCATGTTGTAATACGGGTTAGCCGTTCCATAAGGGCTGGAGTTGTTAGTCTGGATTACCCCGGAGTAAGAGACCGGTCCGTTAAAAGTGGGACGCCCCCAAACCCTCAGGTTGCCGTTGGTGTGAAAAGGACCTTCCCAGGTGTGGATGGTAGCATTCCAGATACTACCTTCAGAGTCGGTTAACCACACGTACTGGGTAAAACTTTTTTTAGAAAGCATCACTTCCAGAGTTCTGACCTGGCCGGGACTATCTTTATGGTAACCGGAAGAACGCACAGTAACAAAACCATCCTCCACCGAACCATCAAGCAGTTCCAGGCGGAAATACCCGTCACCGAACTCCTGGTCGATACCGAGCGGAAGTGATTCAGAATCGATTTTATTTAAATGCCAGAGATACTGGTTAATCCCCGATTCAGCAAAGTGCAGGGCATCGACAGAAGCAGCGTAATGCCTGTTCATGGAAACCTGGTTCATGGTAACTGACAGCGCCGAGGCAGAAAGAATGATCAAAACCGCCATTAAAATAATAACGGTAGGCAGGGCAATACCTTCTTCCTTTCTGCAGAAACCTCCGGTGAGTTTCATCTCATAGCATCCTTTCCCCTGACTGTATAAGCTGCTTTTACCTCCAGGGCGCCTGTTAATAATTCTTTATCATCATACATAAAAAATTGAATATTAATTTCGCTGCCCTGGGCAGAAAAATAGTCTTTACCTGAACCGGTCACCACGTGCTTAATAACGGTTTGCCAGGCTGCAGGAATAAGCACATCAGGATTATCCACAGACCGCTCCAGGGCCGAGTAACCATTAGTTTCAGTAACCCGGTATGTTATTCGCTTTGGTTGGTCGGCGATATACGAATACACGGTCATCTGGTTACCATCACTGTTAATAACCACCGCTTTGGCTGTTTTTACCTCTGCCGGCAGTTCCAGCCCATCGGGCAGATCGGTTAAGCGGACCGGCCTGGCAGCCTGGCGGATTTCCCGCTCCATCTGCATCAGAACCAGGCGGGAATCCTGAAGGGCCTCCGCCTCGGCCTGCGCGCGGGATGAACTTCTTTCGCCAAAAAAGAAGAAATTATATATAGCGGCCAGAACCAGGCCGAGCAGTGATAAAACAATAATAAGCTCGATAAGCGAAAAACCGTCGGCGTTTTTTAACCCGGTCCTGACCTTCATCTTGCATGTTATCTTAATCATACTACAGGCTCCTCTGCAGCAGGATCACTTTACTCGGTAAAGCGGATCAGGCCCCCTGCATCCGGCTGCCTGTCCCAGTCGGAGGCAAAGCTGAACCCGTGCGGAAAGTAATACACCCCGCCCGAGATAATTAAATCATCGTTCTGACCCGGCTGGTCAATAATAACATCGTTTTCAAAAAATACTACCCCGTAGTCAACATTGTTCCAGGGAGAACCGGATGGAAACCCTCCGAAAGAGCCAATGCTCCCAATCTCGCTGCCTTTATAAAGCGACGGCATCTTTTCTTTTTCGATCAACACCTGGTTACCGTCAACCAGGCAATCCTCTGCACCGGGGTATAACAGTTTAACGTACTCGTCATCATATTCTTCCGTGTTCAAAACATTCAGGACAATATTGCCGGTGGGGCTTAAAATTATTTCATTTTCGAAATACAGGTAATTTGCATTTAGTTCCAGGCTGGAATGGTTACCGATGTTAAGCCCATCACCAATGCAGGCAACCCTGGTACCAATGAAGTTAAGGCTTTCATTGGCAGCGAGGGCGATGTTGTTATTAGGCTTGTTACGGTTGAAAATACCGCTCTTCAGTAAATACTCTTCCCGGGCTATCCTTTCTTCAAATGAGAGGGTGTGATCAATATTACCGCTGGCAGCCAGAGTCCAGCTGTCTGCATTAGAAGCCGGGTCGTCAATAACAGGTTCCGGCCAGAGGTAGATATATAATGTTTTCGCCTGGCCGGCCTGGTCGAAATAGCCGCTCCAGGGCTGGTTGCTTGCGGCATCGTGAATACCGTTAAGCAGCATGCGGTAACCGGGGATATTAACATCAGTTATGGTATAATAACTGGCACTTTCCTCGGGGTGAGGCCATAAGTCGCCAAATAAAACCTGGGGCACTAGATGGCCGTTAAAATCGGTGCGTGAAAAAGTGCCCGTCAGTGGGCTGCCGTAAGGTCGTGATAGAACCAGTGAACCGTTAAAACCGCTTTCATCAATAACCACCGGGTTACCCTGGCCATCCCGTAGAATAAAAGAGAGCGAACCGGGGTACTCAATAAAGGCAAACTCCTGGGCAGTGGAATTATCAACAGCCGTTACCGACCGGGGATAAGTATCGGGCATAACTACCATACCCGTTTTGCTTACCTTCACCTCATAATCACCCTGGGCCAGGTCGATAAAAAGAGCGGCTCCCTTTGCAGTAGAGTAAACCGCTGCTGTCTGCGGCCCTGATACTTCTACCAGTGCCGAAGCAGCCGGTGTATAAGTGCGGTCGGCCTGGTCTACAGGCTGCCCGGAACTGTCAACCGCGGATACTTCATAATCCCAGCCGCGAAAAACACAAACCCGAATATTTGCCCCCAGCAGCAGCGGTTGTTCCGAATCACGGGATACCAGGATTTCAATCACTTCACTGATCTCCGTGTTTTCTCCCCTGTAGTAGCCACTGCTGACCACCTCTACCCGAACCAGCTTTACATCCCATTCGGCATTGGCGCCGCTCATGCAGCCGCCCTGGTCTTCCCAGTTTACGAAAGTATTGAGAGTATAGTTCTTTCCATCGACATTAACAGTTTCACTGGCGGCAATTGTGCCGGTTGGGTTGCTGCCCTGGACCCCGATTGAGGCAAAATCCATGGCCCGGATCTCTTCAATCCTTTCATTGGCCAGGTTCTTCGAAGTAGCCTTAGCCCGGTTATACTGGCTGCTTTGGGCATTAAACACCAGCAGGGGAGTAATAGCCACGACCAGGATTAATATAATAACCATCGAAATAAGAATTTCAACCAGGGTGAAACCTTCATCCCGGCCACTACTGTATCTTGAAACAGTTTTTAGCATCAGGAGTGATCCTTTCGCCAGGTTAATATAAAAACAACCCTTTCGGCAGCCCGGCAATCATAGCCCGCTTCCGCGAACTTTAGACCCTCGGCTTTGCGTCCCTGCCTTTCGACAGGTTTGCTATTATCGTGCGGGTTCCAGCAAACATAGGCTCTTTTTCGATTATCATTATAAATTATTGTGAATATTATGTCAATCTTTTGGAGTTATTAGTTCAGCGTCTTCCAGGTTGAATAATATTTTTATACCTTGAAATTAACCACGTAACTGGCCTGATTCACGTTGGCTGCTGCCGAATAGGCCTGGATCAGGTCGGATTTGTTTACGGTGTTGGTCAGACCAACAGGGGTGGTAACGCTCTGGGTGGCTGTCTGAACCTGTTCGATACGGCGTGTGTTTTCTCTCACAGCAGCGGGAGTGCGGTTATCTTCCACCCGGCCGGGGTTATTTACACTGTTATTTTCAATTTCAACTGGTCTGACCGGTTCCCGGTTTTCAGCAGGCAGGGTTGTTTCAAGAGGCATCCGTTCAGCGCGCTCAACCTCAAGGCTCGCTTCAGAACGCATAACAGTCTGTTCCAACCCGGGGCGGTATATATCGCCCTGCTGGTCGAGGATATTTTCATTAACGTTAAGGGCCTGGTTTACGTGGTACATACGCCTGGCTTCGGCCGATATAAAAAGGGAATCGCGGTTATTTGCAGAACCGGGCAGTTGCCGGGCCGCTTCGTTAACCTGCCCCTGCCCGGAGCCCGGCCTGGAAGAATAAAGCTCCCTCATGTAGGCAACGTCAGGAGCGTTTGTATTGAAATTAACCACCATAGTCAACTGCCTCCGCGGTTACAGGTTTTGCAACTTAATTATAGCATATATCTTATTGAGCAACTACAGTTCACTCCGGGACTTAAACATATCTTGTTCCTGCTCATGTAAACGGAGTGAAATCGTTGGCATAACAGAATACCACTCTTAAACTATAGGGTTTAAATCAACCCCAGTACATTGGCTTGATATAAAGCATTAGTTCAGGTATTGGACATCGGCAAGATTTACTTAACTTCGCTACAGTCAATATTCTCACGGGGTATTTATTGATGATTTGTCTAAAATGATATTTTAACTCTTTTTAACCTAAACTAAAGGGTAAGTGTAAGCCTCCTACTTATAACATAGCAGGAAGCTTACACTTATAGCAAAAATAAATAAGAGAGCATCTTGCACAGATTTAGTTCATATCATAAGTCAAAGGGCTATCATCATGACTATCAAGTGTTGAAGTAAGTATGCCACCTGCATAAACGTATGTTGCATCAGCGGGTTCATCTTGAACAGCAGCAATTCCACCATCAACATAATCTGAAAAATCAAACGTATCAGGGGGGACTGCACCATCTGATTCAATCTGCTCCATATTTAGTGCACCAACTAGAGTGCGGTGTGTTGCCTCAAAAGCTCTATTAGCTGCATTTGTTTGAACAGTATTGTAAATCGGTATGGCTATTGCCACTAATATCCCAATAATTACAACTACAACCATCAATTCAACCAGGGTGAAACCTTTTTCGTTCTTATGAAATCTTTTCATTAACTTTTGCATTCTTTGTACCTCCACTTTTTTATTTTTTCCGGCTCAGTTGAGAACCGGCCCTGCTGTTTTACGCTGGACGGTGCTTTCTTTCCGTGCCACCTCCGTTATTTTTATTGGACGATAACGCTTTAGAAAATAATAAACCCCGGTTCGGCAGCCTGGCAGTCATACCCTGTAAGGTTTAGACCCATAGCTTTGCGTCGCTTCCTTTCGGAAGGTTTGCCATTATCGTCAGGTTTTTTCAGCACCCGCGGGAGCATGTTAATTTGCTCCTCTGTTTATAGTTATACCGTGTAGTTTATTTTTTAGACACCTGTTTGAAAATTATTTTTTTGCGGGTGCAGCACGCTGCACCCCTACATTATTAAAGGCGATAAGGATCGTTAATTGGAGCAGAGCATGTTAGATTTGTAGGGATTATGGGAAACGGGTGCAGCACGCTGCACCCCTACAGGGGCACATAAAATAATATAAGAACTAGGATGCAAGAATCGGGTGCAGTACGCTGCACCCCTGTAAATATATTTATGTAGGCGCGTATGCCGGAGAACCTTCATTCCATATCTGGAGTGGGGCGGGTAGTTATGCGGTTACGTAGGCGCGCATGTCGGAGAGGCCGCTTTTTAAGAGGCGGGAAACCTTGCGCTGGTTCAGGCCGAGCCTCTGGGCGGTTTCTTCCTGGGTTAAGCCTTCATAGTAGATCATTTTAATAACCTGCTGCTGCAGCTTATCCATTTTTTCCAGCGACATCTGGACGGCAATCTTATCCTCAATCGGCAGTTTAAAGCTTTCATAACGAATATGGCGCACCTTGGAGAGATCTATTTCATCCAAAGATACGCAGCCGGCTTGCATCGCCTCTACAATTCCATCTTCGGTTACGTTAACCCTGTGGGCAATTTCACGCAGGGTAGGCATAGCGCCATTCTGCTGGGCCAGTTCTTCTGTGGCCGATATAATTTTCGCCTGCAGCCCTTTCATCCATTCCGGTATTCTGAAACTGCCCCGGTCGCGCAGTTCATGCCGAATTTCGCCAATAATGCAGTGTGAGGCATAGGTGGAAAAGGCCACACCTTTATCAGGGTTAAAGCGTTTCAGCGCTTTAAGCAGACCCTCGTAACCGGCCTGTTTTAAATCATCATCTACTTTACCCGGGCTGTACAGGGTGGCGTAGTATTTAACCAGGGCTTCGCCGGCCAGGACTACAGCATCTTTATCTTCCCCTGATTTTGAGCGGGTGTAGCAGAGAGCGGCAACCTCCAGCGCTTCGTTTTTTGTAGTCGGGCAATTCATTATGGCTTTCTCCCACTTGAGTTAATCGATACTTAGTGTCCACTGATCCTTTAAATAAATAACCCCGCCTGCTGGTTCAGGAGGGGTTTCTTTCCTGTTGAACCGGCAGCTGGCTGGCATTAGCGTTAACCGCCTTAGCCCCTTTAGCTTTGCGCCGCCACCTTTCGGTGGTTTTGCCAGGATCAGTTCCTATTTGTTGTATTATTATGACACAAACTTGCAATTACGTCAAATAATTTTTAATATTGCCTTACGCCAGTACCCGCAGCGATTCTTCCAAGGTGGTCAGACCTTCTCTTACTTTGAGAAAACCATCCCTACGCAGGGTAATCATTCCTTCTTTTACTGCTGCCTCAGTTATTTCGCCTGCCGAACGGTGCTGCAGGGTTAAGTGCCTGATTGTATCGTTTACCAGCAGCAGTTCATAAACGCCGATCCTGCCCTTGTAACCTGTATTACTGCAGCGCAGGCAGCCTACCGGTTCATGTAAAGTGATCTCCTGCTCATCTTTGCGCAGGGGAAAATCGGGTATACTTGCCCTGATTTCTTCCCTGCTTATTTTGTAGGGCCTACGGCACTGCTTGCAGAGCAGGCGTACCAACCGCTGGGCCAGAACGGCAATAACAGAGGAAGCGGTTAAATAAGGCTCAATCTCCATGTCGCCCAGGCGGGTAATCGCCCCGGCCGAATCATTCGTGTGCAGGGTGGACAAAACCAGGTGGCCGGTTAAGGCCGACTCAATGGCTATACGCGCCGTTTCACGGTCGCGGATCTCACCGATCATGATAATATCGGGGTCGTTTCGCAGAATCGAGCGCAGTCCCGTGGCAAAGGTCAGGCCGGCTCGCGGGTTGACTTGGACCTGGTTAATACCGTTTAAGCGGTACTCTATTGGGTCTTCCACGGTAATAATATTTTTTTCCACGCTGTTAAGCTCGCTCAGGGCGGCATATAGGGTAGTCGATTTACCGCTACCGGTTGGCCCTGTAACCAGGACGCAGCCGTAAGGTTTACCGATAGAGTTCCTGAAGCGTTTCAGCTGGGTTTCGGGGAAACCAAGTTCGGGCAGGGTGATCAGGCGTGCGCTGCGGTCAAGCAGGCGCAGGGTCAGTTTTTCGCCATAGGCCGAAGGCAGGGAAGCAACCCTGAAATCTATCACCCGGCCATCCATCTTCAGGGTGGTCCGGCCGTCCTGCGGACTGCGCCGATTGGCGATATCCATACCGGCCATAACTTTGATTCTTGAAACCAGTGAGGGGTGCAGGCGAACCGGGGGCTGCATCACCTCGTGCAGGACGCCGTCTATTCTGAAGCGGACCCGCAGGCTCTTTTCCTGCGGTTCGATGTGAACATCGCTGGCGCTGTTGCGAATTGCCTGGTTGAAGATCAGGTTAGCCAACTGAACAGCAGGTTTATCGGCGACGCTGCTCTGGGCATCTTCCTGTTCCTGCTGGACAGATTCTTCCTCTTCCTGAACCAGGTCGCTACTGGCCCGGGAGTACTGTTCAATGGCAACTTTCAGCTCGCTGTCAGAAACACAGACCGGTTTAATCTCGTAACCGGTGATCATGCGCAGGTCGTCGATGGCAACAATATCGTTTGGCGGCATCATCGCCACAATTAGCTTGCCGCCTTCAAAGCCGATTGGCAGGGACTTATAGCGCCTGGCTGATTCTGGATCAAGCAGGGCGGCAGCAGCGGTATCTATATCATAATTTTCCAGGGTTACATATTCTACATCGGCCTGGTGAGCCAGGGTTTTAGTAACCGTTTCTTCCGTGGTATAACCGAGCTCAACCAGGGTCTGGCCGAGCAAACCCCGGCCGCCCTTCTGGATTATTTCCTTGTGCGCCTGCAAAGCCTTATTCAATTGCTCGCGGGTAATAGCACCGTTCTGCACCAGCAGCTCTCCGATGCTGTTCCGCTTGGAATAAAGACTTACGCTATCATCTGTCATCAACCGCACCTCACTACTTATTCTAATATTCTATCATCATTCGGTCCCGCTGTAAAAGGCAGCGGCAGTGAGGGTGATACGCGTTGTATGGGGGCCTTCTTCAATTCGGTTAATACGAATATCATCTACCCTGACAGCCCTTTCCCCGTTGAAAAGGTGCCTCAGAAACTGCCGGGCTTCCTGGTAACCACCTTCAACAATGATGCTGACCGGCATTGTAGTAAACTGTTCACCTTCGCTTCTCGGGTCGAACCTTACCTCCACCGGGTGCAGGTTATATTCCAGAGCAGTGCGGTTTATATACCTGAGCAGTTGATCTTCAGCGGCATCCGGAGGAACCATTTTTTCGGCATAGTCGAGTCTGATTTCATATTCCGCAGCATTTTCACGGTGGTTGATATAACGGGCCAGCTCGATTCGCGCTTCCTGGAGAGTTTGTTCTTCCTGCTCTTCTTCAGCTTTCAAATCACTTAAAGTGTTGTACTGCATGTAAAGGAGGACAAAACTGAGTATAAATACCAGTACAGTTAGGATATAGACCAGGTTTTTACGGATAGCTGAATCTTTATTTGCCATATCAGCTGCCCTCCTCTTCACTTTCGTTCTCTGTCTCTTCTTCCCCGGCCCCGTTTTCACCATTCTGAAGGTATATCTCGCCCGGCTGCAGCCCGGCCTCAACGGCAAACTGGATTACATTTGAACCATCCAGCTCTGTTTCTGAAGCAATCTGCAGGCGTATATCGCGCAACTGCTCCATGGACTGCAGGTGATCGATCATCTCACTGATATTATCATGGCTGAATGCCCATCCCCTCAGGCTAAAACTGCCTTCTTCACCGTTGTAATTCATATTCAGATCGGAAAGCCAGGTGCCAGGGGTTAAAGTGATGCCTAAATCGTGGAGCAGGTCGTTCCAGGATGGAGCGTTGCCCATGGCCTGGTTGAGCCTGCTCTCGGACCGGTTCATTTGATCATAAAGATCGGCATAAGGCTGCAGGGAGTTTATCTGCATCTGCAGGCTTTCCCGTTCGGTGCGCAGGGTATTGATATTGCTGCGGGCCAGCATGGAGCTGACGAGCAAAAATGCGTAAGCAACCAGGACCAGGATAAAAAAGGCAATCATCACCCTGATAAGAACTGCCTGCCTGCGTTCACTTACTCTTTTTTCCCTGACCCGGGGGGGCAGTAAACTGACATGATCCATGCTATGATCCCTCCAATCCTCTCCGGGCTAAACCGGCACATATGGCATAATCGACTGCTTCGATACCTTTACCAGCCGTGAAGCGCCCTGCATTTTGCAGCCCTGACAGCGGATTGATAATTTTAACCGGCAGTCCGAGTGAACCTTCCAGGGCAGCAGCAATACCGGGAAGCCTGGCGCCCCGCCCGTTGAGAATAATTGCCTCGATATTTGATGAGTTGCTCTGGTTCTGGAAATAGGTCAGGGAAGATCTCGTCTCGCTAACCAGATTGCGCAGCCAGGATTTGTAATAATCGTGCCTGACAGCTTCCTGAAGAGCATTTTCGAGCGAAAGGCCCGTCTGCTCGGCCAGATCTTTGATCTTTACAGAAACCAGGCGGGCCAGTTTCGGAGTATTATTAACCGAGACAAGAATGTTGCTGAGTCCGTTTGCCACGTTAACCACGGTTACGGTGCGATCTTTGGCAGCATCGGGCAGAACCTGCATTAAAGCCAGGGTGGAAACATCCACGTCAACCGGTTCCAGACTGGCTTGATCAAGGGCGGACATGAAACTATTAAGCATATCCAGCCTGGCAGCAACCAGCAATATTTCAAGCTGAGTTTTTTCTTCTTCATCCCTCTCGCCGATAACCATGTAGTCCATAACCACGCTTTCCAGGGGAATAGGCAGCAGTTCCTGGGCATGAAAACGGATTACGTTATCCATTTTATCTTTGGGCACTTTTGGAATGGTGGTATAACGAACCAGCACCCCCTGGTTGGAAACACCGAGCAGAACCCGGCGATGTTTGATATCACCCGACTTCCACAGCTGGTTAAGGGCCCCGCTTACTTCATCAGGATTAACAATCATCCCTTCTTCAACCGCTCCCGGCGGCAAAGCTATAGAAGCCATGCCGTTTAACCTGGGCGAGGCGGCGCTTCCGCTTAACTCTACTGCCCGGATTACACCTGAATCTATTTCCAAACCGACAGATTTTCTTCCCTGGGCTGGAGACATTCCATAAAACCTCCAAGCAATACTATTATATTTGAGTAATTACTGTAAAAATCGGCAGGTAAAGGGCTATCAGCATCCCCCCGACCAGAACCCCGATCACGACCAGCATCAGCGGTTCAATCAGGGCGGTCAGGCCCTTGGTCATGGTACTTACTTCTTCCTCAAAAAATGATGCAACTTTATCCATCATATCGGGTATATCACCAGTCTCTTCACCGACAGAGATCATGTGAGTCACCATGGGCGGAAATACTCCGCTCTCTTCCAAAGGTTTGGACACGCTGCTGCCTTCCTGGATCCGTTCACCGGCATAAGAAGTCGCTTCTATAACCAGGGTGTTGCCTGTTGATTTTCCTGAAGCGTTTAAAGCCTGCACTACCGGTATACCGGTGCCCATCATCGTGGAAAAAGTGCGGGCAAAACTGGCTACCGCCGTTTTTTGGATTAATGGCCCGAACAGGGGCAGCTTGAACTTGAAGCGGTCAAAGGCTTTTTTTCCACTTTCACTGCGCAGGTATGTCCTGAGCAGCAGGACAACAACAATGATCAACGGGAAAATAATATACCAGTAGCCGCGGAAAAGGTCGGACATATTGATGATTAACCGGGTTGCTCCCGGTAGTTCGGCATCAGCCGGAAAAAATCCGACAAAGATCGGGACTAAAAAAAACATCATCGCCAGCAGGATTACCACGGCAAAGGCAAAGACAGCCGCTGGATAAAAAGAGGCAGACTTAATTGCGTCACGCAATTCTTTATCCTTCTGCAGTTGGTTGGATAACCTGGTCAGGGTCGCTTCCAGGTTTCCACCTGTTTCCCCGGCATCGATCATGCTGACGTAAAGCTCGGAAAAAATATCGGGATATCCCTGCAGCGCTTCGCTGAAACTAACCCCGCCTTCCACGTTGCGGGCAATCTCATTCAAGGCGGTGCTGAGGTTCTTGTTGGTTACCTGGCGGCCAAGGGTATACAAAGCCCTGGTCAGCGGTATTCCTGAATTAAGCATCGCCGCCAGCTGGCGGCTGAAAAGGCTTAGATCTCCCAGTTTAACTTTTGAACCGATTTTAAACTGGCCGGCGAGGGCAGATTGTTTGAGCTCTTTAACCTCGGTTGCCATCAGGCCCATGCCACGCAGCCTTTCGGCAGCGCCGTCCTGGCCTTCAGCCTCGAGCCTGCCGGTGACCACTTCACCTGCTTTATTAATCGCTTCGTACTGGAATGAGCCCATCTGCCGTCCTTTCCTTTACAAACTATTATTTATTTAATATCCACCTGGTTGTCTCTGCAGCAAACGCTGCATCTCGGTTTTATCTATACATTTTTCCAAAGCTTCGGTTTTAGATATTTTCCCGGCGGAACAGAGCTCGGATAGCGCCTGGTCCATTGTTCTCATTCCGGCCGCATGGCTGGCCTGCATAACCGAATAGAGCTGGTGTTCCTTACCTTCGCGAACCAGAGTACGCACAGCAGTTGTTGCCATTAAAAATTCCATGGCCAGCACCCTGCCGTCTCCTTTAACATTAGGAATAAGCTGCTGCGACATTACCGCCTGCAACGAACCGGTCAGCTGCTGCCGGATCTGATCGCGTTGATGTTCAGCAAATGCATCAACAATACGGTTGATAGTTAACGGCGCGGTCTGGGTGTGCAGCGTGGAAAAAACAAGGTGCCCCGTTTCAGCCGCAGTAAGGGCAATACCTATGCTTTCCAGGTCGCGCATCTCCCCGATTAAGATCACATCGGGGTCATGCCTTAATACATGCCGCAGGGCATTGGCAAATGAACGGGTATCAATACCCACTTCACGCTGCTTGATAGAAGATTTCTTGTGCGAATGCAAAAATTCAATCGGGTCTTCAACAGTAACAATATTCAGCGAACGTTCCCGGTTGATAATATCAATCATTGCCGCCAGGGTTGTTGATTTACCGCTTCCGGTCGGCCCGGTTACCAGAACCAGACCCCGGGGCAGAAAACAGAGGTCGCGAACTCCCTGGGCCACGCCCAGCTTTTCCAAATTGGGAATTTCAAAGGGAACTATACGCATGGCCAGCGCCGGGGTTCCCCTCTGAAACATCACGTTGCCCCTGAACCTGGCAACAGAAGGTATGGCATGAGAGAAATCAAGCTCCAGGTCTTTTTTCAGAGAATCCACCTGGTGAGGTTTAATAATCTGCAGGAGAAGCTCCCTGACATTTTCCGGCGTTAACTTTGGGTAATCAAGCTTGACCATATCGCGGTTGATCCTGAAAATCGGCGGTTCCATCGGAACAATATGAACATCGGAACTGCCTTCTTTAACCGCCATGGTCAGCAGTTGATTCATAGTCAGCGGATATTTATTAACAGAGCTCATAAATCATACCTTTCTGGCAGGATTATTCCAACTCTTCCTCATCGGCTTCTTCATCGGTCTCTGCATCAGTATCATTTTCAGAAGTTTTAATAAATACCGCTTCAATCGTCCGGTTACTGTAGATATAGAAAGTAGTTGACCTTGAAGTGGAAAGCTGCGATCCACCGTCAATCCAGCGGACAAACTCGTATCCATCGCCTGGTTTGGCGCTGATTGTAACGGCAGACCCCTCGTTGTAGGTTCCGCTCCCGCTCAGGCTTCCCCCTTCAGGCGGCACTGCATTTAAGCTGACGGTATACGTATTGCTGTAAGTTACGGTCTGCTGCCTGTTTTCGGGTACATACTGAACAGTTCCCCCGTTATTGTTATCGTTTTCTTCGGGCACGCTTTCATACTGTTCAAAGGAAAGCGGTGAGTTGGGCGTACCGGCAATTGCCTGGATCATCTGGTTAACCAGGTCGATGTTCGCTGCAGTGCCCTCGGCAATCAGGTATCTGATCTGGTTGCTGTAATCACCGGCAAAATCACGAGTTATTTTCATCTTAATATCGTAAGGCTTTATAATCGGGTTATCCCAGTCCATGATAATGTAGGGAATGGGATCAGGATGGTCCCAGGTTACCCAGCCCATTTCAGTGCGTCCGTCCCTGAAACCGTCGAGAAGAATACTTAGTAGATCGATTAGCGCTTCAAGCTCCTCTTCGGCTCTCGGACCGGCCGCAGTGGCCACAGGCATCCTTATTTTACGCGAACCTCCCTCGGCAAAAGCGGCATTCTCCATTACATCCAGGGCATTGATCACTTCTCTTGCCTTGCCGAGTGTAACAGGAGTACCCTGCATCCAGAGCGCCTGCTGATTGGCATCTACCGTGAGGCTTTGGATCGGTATTTCCAGGTCTTCAATATAGCTCTGCATTGCTTCAGCCGATACGTAGAAAAGACCGAACCGGGTCAGCAGCATCCTGTTAAAAAAATCGCTGTGCAATCTTTCCCGGTTACCGACTATATAATTGCGGCCAAGAACCAGGTAATCGAGATCATTCTGAACAGTTTGAACGTTTTGTGTGGGAACATAGCTCTGGAGGACCAACTGAAAGGTAGTTAACGGTGAAAGGTTTTCAGATTTGAATGTAATAGTGTCTGGACCACCGAGGAAAAGAATATTAACATCCATCCGATAAGCAAGCATGGAAAGAACATCAATAATATTGGCGTCCCTGACATCAATCGAAACTGTACCGGTTGAAGAAGGCGTTACCGCCCCTCCGGGAGCGCCGCCTTCAATTGCATCGGCCCACAGTTCATCGGACATATTGTAAACCTGATCAGAAAGAGGTTGATCTTGATCATCCGGCAGGGAATTATCTCCGGGCACACTGCTGCCTGCGCGCTCTACTCCCGGTTCGTTCCCGGCCGAAGCGCCTATAAAGAGCCCTTCACTGTTCAAGCCGCAGTTAGCAGTTATTAGAAATAGTAATACCAGGCCGAGCGCTGCAAATAAGAGGCGTCGGTCAGAAAAGATGCTTTTACTATTTTTAGATCGCACTTATTCACCCTCCTCCGGATCATCTTCTTCCTGGTCTGGTTCGAGATCTCCGTCCAGAGTTCTCGTTACCGGAGGCTGGTCAAGGAATAAGCTCACCTCGAGATTATGGGCGCGCAGAATTACCATTTCCCGGCCGATCTCCCGTACTGCCCAGACATCGTCAACATAATCACCGACAGAAACGACATAAGCCATGCCGCTCGATTCAATAATAGCCATGGAATCGTTAAAGCCGCCGAGCAGAATTCCGGTTAGCTTCATCGGGCCGGCAAAGGGATCAGTCACCGGTTCGAAAGCATTCCAGGAACTGCTTTCCGCATCATTTTCAAGGTTTCTTTTTTGCTGGGGAAGGACTTCCACTACCTCAACTACTTCGCCCTCATCTGCCGTAGCGTCCAGGGCACCATCGCCGGCTGTCAGGTTATTTTCCGCCGTCCGGTCTTTAAGCAGGTATATGCTGTAAATTCCGCCTGCCAGGGCAATAACCAGTACAGCAATAGCCAGGATAGTATAAAGTCTGTTTTTGAAGAATCCACGGATAGCCGCGAAAAATGTGCTGCTTTCTTTTTTCTCCCCTGTCATATATACACCTCGCGATCATTAACGCAGGTATGTAAATATTTTCTCTATATAAGGTTACTATATAAACTTGCCATTAAACTTTAATTAACTTCTTGTAATTATATATTTTACCACATTATGAAGCGTTTTCAAGCACTAATTTCTAATATATGTGAAAATTAGGGCTAATTGTTTGCAATAAGCTTCCAGAAAATCCACTTTGGTCATATTTTCTATTAAAGCTGGTAACAACGGAGTACCTGATTCATTTGAAGAACAGTGATACCTTATTCTTCAATCTCCTCGGTCACAACATAAATCCAGGTCAAGCGGGAATTGGGAATATTCAGTTCTTCATCAACTTCAACATGGACATCAATCAGGTAACTGCCGACTTGCAGGTCCAGGATAGAGCTATTGAAGAAAGATAAAACCGCCTGTTCAGCAGAAGTCACTTCAAATGTAACCTGCTGATCAGCAATGGAACTGTTATCGTTAAGATCAAGAAGTTCAACATTAAACTGTACATTTTCTCCGCTCAAGCCGTGGGTGTAGATGGTGATTTGCAGGTTATCGGGGCCGGTATTGACCTCGTCGCGCACATAATAGTGCGGCGAAACCTTCATACCCATGATGGTCGGCCCGGGAGGAGCAGGCACCTGGTAGAGGATTGCCCTGCCACTGCCCCCGGAACGGTTTTCGATCATTGCCAGGTTAAGAATTAATATTTCAGTGTCGAGAATAAAACTGCCTCCACCCCGCTGATCATTTGCAGTTATCTGCAGGGCAAGTATGTTGGGAGCGCTGGTGCCGGTACTGAAATCAAGCTCGAAATCAATTTGCCCTGAAATCGACTCGAAAAGTTCGCTTTCAATTTCGCCCTCCTTGATCCTGCTGTACCACAAGGCCCCGTTATCTTCGTAGATGTGATAGACGTAATAGTTTTCTGCTTCAAGGTTAAGTTCACTGACTACTGCCTCCAGGTTATAGCCGTCTTCGAGGATCACCAGCCTTTCAGCTATACGGGTAGACCTGGTAATGAAGTCGGCTGCCAGCCTGGCATTCTGCTGAATATCGGCCTGCTGCTCGCCCCGGTTAAAAGTATTCATTCCAAAAAAGAAATAATTATAACCCAGGGCCAGAACAATACCCAGCAGAAAAAGGGCAATAAGCAGTTCGACCAGGGATAATCCCCGGTTATTCTTTATGAAGTTACTGCTGTGGTTTTTTATTGTCATTTTTATTTCAGCCTTTTTTAGTCCGGTCGTGTCAACAATTTATTAATTAACCGGAAGGTAATAGATTATTTCTCCTGTTCGCTCTTCATAGGGGTATTCAACAACCACCAGCAAACCTTCAGCTTCGCTGTAATTAATGCTGTCAGCACCGTTAAAAGGTATGCTTACAGCTTTACCTGTAACTGATACTATATCTTCATCATAATCACCAGCTCCGTTGCTGTTGATTACTGCATCCATATCAGACTGGGCCCTGTAGAGAGCTTCGCTTTTTCTGCCTGCAGTAAAAATACCGGAAAAACTGCCGGTAAAAAGAGCCGTAAAAGCCGTGATGATGATCATCAATATAGCCATGGCCACAATAACCTCTACCAGGCTAAATCCTTTTTCATTGACTAACTTTTTCATAGCTTCAATTGCCTCCCGGTAATGCCGCATACCTTGTTCCTGATTCCCTCTTATCAGAAATCGTAACGCCAGGTGCCTAGCGTATAGAGCTGAAAGGGCAGGTAATTTGTATCAAATTCTTTATAAGTGAAGGTTGAGTTACCCGAAGCGGTAATGGTATTCGCTATTACCGAACCGGTCAGGCTGGTCCCACCCCCAAAAACTGCATCGACCGATGGCCCGTACAGTATACCCTCAAAGTTTGAAGCCCCGGTTTGCTTGAATTCCACGTCAGGTGACAGGATAATGACGGTGAAAGCGTTACCCGGCTCGGTTGAAACATAATTGCCGGCCAGGTCGAATACATCTTCCACGTAAATAATCAGGCGACCGTAACCATTTAATATAATCGTCCCACCACGGTTGTTTATTTCACCTGTTCGCACAATAACGTCCAGCGATTCGGATGCAGACTGGCCCAGCTGCACGGAGAGAATGTTATGTTTATTATTAAGATTTATTGTATTAGTGCACAGTACCCTGCCCGGATTTGTATTGCCAAAAATGGAGGCATAGTCTATATCAAATGTTTCCTGTCCGGAAAGGTCAATCGCCGGCAGAATATGATCACAGGCCGGGAAGGGCAGGTCAGGGTAAGACCGGTCTGGATCGTGGATAGGATCGTTTTCCAAGTCGAGGCCTGAATGTATATTGGCGTAATCGCTGTATATAACGTCACCCGTGATTGAATTAATATTGCCGATACCCAGGATCTGACCAAAAAGGGCAAAATCAAAGATTCCCGCTTTTTGAACCGTTAAAATAACCTGCTGAATTGACCCGCGGTATTCCCCAGTTGATTCAACATAAATATTGTTCAGATCCCCATAGATACTGACTTCAAAGCTGCCGTCTTCTGCATTTCCTGTAGGGTAGACGGGCCCGGCACTGTCACGGTACAAATACTCTTCTGCTTTTCCTGGGTTATCAACCAGGTAACCGGCAACCGCATGTGCCCCTGAACGAGCCAGGTAATGGGCAGCGAGTTTATTTTCATCCATACTAACCTGTTTTGTCTCGGCAACGCTGTAAGCCATCAAGGTTGCTCCCAGCAAACCGAGGACAAGCATAATGATCAGGGCCAGCGGCAGGGCGGCCCCTTTTTCACCACGTAATAGTTTCATCATGTCCATACCCCCACGATTGCATAATTCCAACCGGCATTCAACCAAACTGTTTTCCTGAACAAGAAAGTCTCTCTAACCAGAGAGACCGTCGTTTCTTCCCAGTTACGGCAGCCTGGCGATCATAGTCAAAACCTGCAACCTTAGATCCATAGCTTTGCGCCCCTGACTTTCGACAGGTTTGCCTCTTGCGTGTTCAGGTATTCCTTTTAGATAAATTCTACAATGTTACTGATATTATGTCAATTAAAATTACAAATATTTCATATATACTCAACACTAAGAATCGTTTAATCCGGTCTTCCGCCAACCAACCTTTCCAGCAAACGGTTTAGCCTGGTCCAGAAAAATTCTTTTTCAGAAATGGGATTGACCAGGATAGTGTAAAGGCCGAGGCGGTTTCCACCGAGCACGTCGGTTAGAATCTGGTCCCCTACTACAGCCACCTGCTCCGGAGAAAGCTGCATATCGTTGATAGCCCTGCGAAAAGCCTTGCGCCGAGGTTTCACGGCATACCAGATAGCCGGAATTTCCAGCTCTTCAGCCAAAAGAGTTACATGTTCACGGCTGTTGTTGGATACTATATATAATTTAAACCCTTCATCCTTGAGCCTGGCAAACCAGAGGGCCAGTTTCGGATATACCGTACGATCGCTCCATGGAACGAGAGTATTATCCATATCGGTTATAATACCTTTTATTCCCATCGCTTTCAGCTTTTCGGTATCAACTTCAAAGATGTCTTTTAAATTCTGGTCAGGTACCAAAAGGCTTTTCAATCTGCATCCTCCTGCCATTTTTTCTCTAATAATATTGTTTTGGTTTCACATTTACTCTATCATAACAGGATAGTTTTTGACAGTAAAACAACTTTTTTCGATACTCCGCCGCGATTCACTTCCCAAAAGGCTTTTACTTGGGGTATTATAATCTAAGTGATGCTGACAGGGTAAAAAAGGTTTAACTCGGCATCACAACTATAAACCGGGAACATCCGGTTTATTATATTATTTCCGGTTGGCGCGTTCGACGGGAAAAGCTTATACAAATGGAGGATAAAATAACATGTACAAAATTGCTGTGATTCCGGGCGACGGCACCGGACCCGAGATGGTAAACGAAGGGTTGAAGGTATTAAAAGCAGCCCAGGATAAATTCGGATTTAAAATTGAAAACACCGATTACGATCTCGGCGGTGAAAGATATAAACGCAGCGGGGAAGTTCTTCCTGAAAGCGTACTGGAAGAACTAAAACAATTTGATGCAATCTTTCTCGGCGCCATCGGTCATCCCGATGTTAAACCGGGCATCCTTGAAAAAGGACTGCTTTTAAAAATGCGCTTTGATCTTGATTTATACATAAACCTGCGCCCGGTAAAACTTTTCCCCGGTGTTGACACCCCGCTGAAAGATAAAAAACCTGAAGATATTGACTTTGTTGTAGTAAGGGAAAACACCGAGGGCTTGTATGCAGGGGCCGGCGGATTTCTGCGCCAGGGCACACCGCAGGAAGTGGCCGTGCAGGAATCGATAAACACCCGCTACGGGGTTGAACGCTGTCTCCGTTATGCATTTGAATACTGCCGCGATAAAAGAGAAAACAAAAAACTTACGCTCTGCGGTAAAACAAACGTGCTTACCTATGCCTTTGACCTCTGGGAAAGAACTTTTCATGAAATCGGCCCTGAATACCCCGAGGTAGCGCGCGATTATGCCCATGTTGATGCAATCAGCATGTGGATGGTAAAAAACCCGGAGTGGTTTGATGTTATTGTAACCGATAACCTGTTCGGCGACATCATTACCGACCTGGGGGCAATGATCCAGGGCGGTATGGGTATTGCCGCCGGCGGCAACATCCACCCCGGCCGGGTCTCCATGTTCGAACCGATTGGCGGTTCGGCTCCCAAGTATACCGGAATGGGGATTATCAACCCGCTGGCCTCAATTTGCGCCGGGGCCATGATGCTGGAACACCTCGGGGAGTATGAGGCCGCAGAGGCAATCGAAAAAAGCGTGGCCGAAATCTGCAAAAACAAACTGAAAGCGCTCGGTGCAGGGCAGATGGGGTATAGTACGGCAGAGGTTGGCGACCTGGTTGCTGAAAATCTTTAAAGCAACTCGCCCCGGGCAGTAAGGATACAACTACCACCAACCCAAACATTGATTACGCCTCTCTCTTCTTTCGCTTCAAGCAAAAGGAGCGAGGGGCGTTTAATTTCATAGCCCTGTTCTACCCTGACCCTGATTTCACTACTGCCGAAGTAGCGATGCCTGACCAGGTAAGCAGCCAGGCAGCCGTTAGCGCTGCCGGTGGCCGGGTCTTCGGGGATGCCGTGATAGTGGTCAAACATGCGGCAGTTAAGCTGGTTTTCCTCGCGGTAGGTTTCCGGAGCGAAGATGAGCAGAGATTTTGCCTCTGCTTTTTCAATCAGGGCATGGTAAGCCGGAAGATCAACGCTGCCCTGCCGTACAGCTTCCAGACTGACCAGGGGAATAATGATGAAAGGCAAACCGGTTGAGACTTCTTCCACTGGGAAACGCCGGTCAACCAGCTGCGGATCTAAGCTTATTGCAGCCGCCGCTTCTTCTGCAGATAATTTTTGACCAAACTGCGGTTCCACCTGTTTCATTGTTAAGAGATCGGGACTGCCGTTATTATAACTGAAACTGACCGGGATTTGTCCGACCGGCAGATTTAGACGTATTTCCGGCACTTCTTTCCCGATTACCTCCTGTTGAAGGATATAGGCAGTTCCCAGGGTAGGGTGACCGGCAAAGGGCAATTCTTCATCCAGCGAAAATATTCTTACATTAAAACCACCGTTATATTCCCGGGTATCCTGAATAAAAGTAGTTTCTGAATAGTTCATTTCCAGGGCTATTTGCTGCATATCCTGCTCATCCAGGCCGCCATCGTTTATTATAACCGCCAGTTGGTTACCACCGTATTTCTTTTCGGCAAAAACATCAACAATATAAAAAGGGTAAGCGATTTCAAACACCCCTGTCATAAATTGTATTCACAACCATTCCAATCTGAACACTAACCAGGCCCTTATTTAACTTGATAAGCTAATAACAAGGGCCCGGCAGAACCGGACCCGCAATATTTAGATTAATGTCGATATGCATTTAAATTATTCAAATTCATCTGCAGCGGCTGAATATCCGGCTTTTCTTTTTTTCTTTTTACTCCCGTCTCCGTCGGTTAAATATTTCATTATTTTACCCAGTTCGAAAACTATGATCAGAATGCCTGGTATAAAGATCAGGAAGATTAAACCCTGGCGGGTTTGAACAAAGTTCAGCAGGTAACCGATATAGGGAATGGATCCGGTTACCCTGCCGACTACATTATCGGCAAGAACAGGATACGGGTCGTTAACATTGTTTGCATCTCCCCGGGTGACAAAACTGAGTTCCCCCTCCCGCAATACTTCAACCACGCGGTGTGTGGTCAGGCTATCCGAACCCGACTGGGTCCGGAAAGTGATAATATCACCGACTACAATTTCTTCCGGCCCGGTTTCCCTGACAAAAGCAAGGCTTCCGGTATCAAATTCAGGGCTCATACTACCGCTTAATACAATATACATCTGGTACCCGGCAACAGTGGGCGCTCCACCCGATATTTTACTCTGGATTAAGAAAAAAGAAAGCACAGCCATCATCAACAGAAGCAGGACAAAAACCACGTTACCGATGGTGTTAAAAATTCTTCCCAGCCCGCTTTTTTTACCTTTACTTTTTTCCGCCCGTCTTTGAGCTGGTTTCCTGCCGGGCCCGGCTTCATGATCAAAGTCGAAATCATCCGGGAAAAGGTCTTCATCGTCAACGCTTTTTTTTTCTCCCGCCTGCCGGTAAACCACGTAGCGCTTTACCGTCTCCGGCACCTGTTCATAATCACTCTCTTCTGAATCACCGAAAAGAAAATCATCTGCAGATTGTCCGGGTAAAGGTGATTTTCTTTTAGAGGGTGGCTCTTCAGGAGACGTTTTAGTTTTTTCATCGAATAGATCATCATCAAAAAGATCATTAAAAAATTCATCATCCGCTATATCTTCACCGGCTTCAGCTGCAACAGCAGGTTGATCAAATAACAATTCATCTCCTGCTTCCTTAAACAGATCAGCGGGCGGCTCTGCCTTCTGCTGTTCCTTAAGCAGGTCGTCTTCGGGGAAATCCCAGGTTTCTACCGCTTCCGGTTCACTGGGCGGTGAAACTTTCTCTGTGCTCTCACCACTCTCTTCGAAGAAATCCGGCTCATCTTCCTCCTGCTGTCCCGACTTGTCTGCCGGTACATCATCAAACAGGGTGTCAAATTTAGTTTTAGCTTCAGGTATCGGTCCGGAGATCAAATCCAGCTTATTGTCAAACAGCCCGTTAAAGTCAGGTTCAGCCTGCTGTTCAACCGGGACTTCTTCATCTTCATCTATTTTTTCAACCTCTTCTGCCTGATCAAGCTGCAGTTCTTCCTCATCAACTTCAAGGTCTTCAAACAAGTCAGTGTCTTCATCCATAATGCTGCTGTCTGGCTGGTCTTTATATTCATCTGTTTCTCCGGGCTCTACAGGCTCTTCCCGGTCAAAAAAATCTGATTGGGGTTCGGCAGTTTTTTCTTCTTCTCCTTCTTCAGGCACCGGCTCCGGTTCAAAAAGATCCTGTTCTTCAAACAGACTGTCTTCAACTGCAGGCTCAGGCTCACCGTTAAAACTTAAACTATCCAGGCCAGTTGTTATTTCATCTTCTGCTGCTGTTTCACTTTCCTGGTCTCCGGTTTCAAACAAGAGTTCTTCTTCCTCTTCCTCGAACAAAAACTGATCTTCATCACTGTCCCCGGCATGCGGCTCGTCTGGATCTTCTTTTGCTGCGGGAGATTCATCCGCCGGCGGTCCGAGGGGAATTGCTGCCTGGGCAGGCTTTTCATAAGCCTGATCAGCGCTTTTTGTTCCGGCTTCCCCAATACGCCTGCCAGCAATGTGCACCCTGGCCATGAAATCTTCTTTCTGAATAGGCTTGGCTATATAGTCGTCAATTCCCCCTGATTCAATTACATCGTTTAAGCGCTGGTAATCACCGGGATCAATTAATGCTATCAGGTGGGCCCGGCTGCTTTTTTCGCGAATTGATTTAAACAGGCTGTCAATATCCTCCCCGACCATGTCGAAGTCGACAATTACAATATCGGGGCTAACCTTTTCAGCAATTTTTAAAAGTGTTTCCGTGGAAAAGCAATTGACAATGTCTGTGCCTGCCGGCGACTTTTCGATCATGCTCTTGAGATCGTCCGAGGTAATAAACTTCTGATCTACCAGCAGAAGATACATAGAAATACCCCCTTAAAGCAGCATGCTTTTTCCTATTATAACAGAAATTATTCATAAAATTCCACTATTGGTAACTCTAATCAAAATTTAATCCGCACTAATGCTGCAAGATGAATACCCGGCTGTGTTATAATCTACAAAAATAAAAGATCGGCTGACAGATGATGATTAAAAGACTACTTATATACATACTGGTAATTTCCCTGCCTTTTTTACTATTTATCACCATTTTTGATCCTTTCGGACTGCTCTGGCTGGCATCTTTGAAAGGGCTGGAAACCGGCAGCCACCTCCCGCGCACTGGCAGCGAAACCAAGCCCCCCCCTTACCTGCTCCAGGATGAGGATATGGAGTTTTTTGCCCTGTATATACACTCTCTCTGGTCGGGTCGTGATGCAGAGATCAACTTACCTTCTGATCTTGAGCGCCGTTTTGCCTACCCTGCCCAGGCTATTTACCTGGCGGTGCGCAGCGAAGGAAGACGGCTGGCTGAATTCTGGTCAGTGGAAGGGACAACTGCCGAAGCTTTAGCCTCGCTTACCGAACAGGCCTCTAAAACATTAAACAGCCAACAGCTGGCTTCTGTCGATCTGCTGGAACTGTCACTCTGCCACACTTTTATTCAGCATGACCTGGACAAGCCGGCTTCGCGCAGCGAGCTGTTATCTAACATTCATCGCGGTGTGCGAGGTATGGAAATTGTTTATCGCAACAGGATAATTGAGAGATATGCCCCGACTTATATAGTGGCGAGTAACAGGAGTTTCCCCCGCCTGGTTGAACTATTCAGGAATAAATACCGCTTAAATGAAAGTGCCTTTACCCGTAATGCCGAACTCTACTCATTCCAGGCTGAACAGGTGCTGGTATTCCTTGAAGATCAACCCCGCGCGGTTTTAATGGAGAGAGGCAACCGCTATATTCCCCTTGAAACTGTAGATCGCCATAGCCTGCAAAATTTTATTAACCTGGGTGGAAAATGGCTGATTAACAATGTTGGCGATGATGGACGCATGACCTACAAGTACTGGCCTGCATCAGCTTCGGAATCAACAGCAAACAACATGATCAGGCAGTGGATGGCCACCACAGCGTTGATCCGTTTTGCCCGGTCGGAAAATGATCCTGCACTATTGCGGCTGGCCTCCAAGAACATTCAATACAACCTGGATAATTTTTACCGGGAAGAAAATGGGTTAGGCCTGATCGAGTATGCTGAACAGGTGAAACTAGGTTCGGTTGCCCTGGCTGCCCTGGCTATTCTAGAGCATCCGGAAAGGGATAGATGGCAAAAAGAAGAGGAAGCCCTGCAAAAGACTATCGAATTCCTGTGGAATGAGGATGGTTCGCTGACCAGCTTCTACCTGCCCGCAGGAGATATGCGCTTTCAGAATTTTTACCCCGGAGAAGCCCTGCTCTACTGGGCTCACCTGTATGCAACTGATCCTGATCCGGGTTTGCTGGAACGCTTCATGCGTTCTTTCGCTTATTACCGTGAATGGCACCTCAACCCGCAGAACCGCAACCCGGCTTTTATACCCTGGCATACCCAAGCTTATTTTATAATTTGGCAGCAAACAGGCAATCCAGAATTGGCTGATTTTATTTTTGCGATGAATGACTGGCTGCTTCCGATCCAGGAGTGGCCGGAAAAACCACTATACAGGGATACTGCCGGCCGTTTTTACGACCCCGGCCGCCCTTTCGGACCTCCCCATTCTTCCTCGACAGGGGTGTATCTAGAAGGTTTGATTGACGCTTATTCCCTGGCGGTTGAAATGGGCGACAGCAACAGGGCCGACAACTACAGGCTGGCCATAATCAGGGGGCTGCGCAGCGTTATGCAGCTTCAATTTGCCGATGAGATTGATATGTATTATATTTCACCTTCCATGCTCCGCTATGTTGAAGGGGGAATCAGGACCACCGTCTATAACAATGAAATACGCTGCGACAACGTTCAGCACAACGTCATGGCAGCGCTTATAATAATCAGTGTTTTTGATGAGAACGACTACCTTATTAATAATTAAGGGTCTCTAAATTATTCGCTGTAGCTTCTCTTCAAACTGCCCCCAATCAGGATGAGCAGCAAACCGGCAACAAACAGGGTGATCGAAACACCGTCAGTCCGGGGCAGGGGAGGTCCGGACTGGGGATCTTCCGGTTCGATAATAATGCTTGATGCATCATCCTCTTCCTCTTCCTCGGGATCCGGTTGCACTCCAGGGTCTTCTGTTTCAAATTCATCTTCCCTGTCGCCATCACCATCTCCGTCGCCATCACCGTCACCATCTCCGTCACCATCGCCGTCACCATCGCCGTCGCCATCACCGTCACCATCGCCGTCGCCATCACCGTCACCGCCACCGGGGCACTGGGTGTAAAAGACCAGTTCTGCAGTAACAGAAGTACCCTGGTATTCATTACCTGTCTCCGGGCCAGGCAGGGTTATCTTAAAGTGGAATTCAATACTTTCCCCCACTTCAATATACTTGACAAAGTAGGCGCTGTGAGCGGCATTCTCATTCCCATCATAAAGCCACTCGCTCATTTTACCTTCAAAGATAGGCGGATCTTCATTAATCCAGATCACCATGTGCAACTGCTCATATAGTTCAGGATCTCCATCCACCATTTTCCAGGTAAAATAAAGGTTTGCCGGAATAGTTCCTTCCTTGGTTACCACAACACTGTTTTCATATACATCGCCAGGGTTCATATTTTCAATTTCAAAAAGCGGTGTTTCAGGTATCACCGAAACCCGGCAGGGACGGTTATTCATTTCCTGGGCCCAGGTGTAGTAAGGTTCAACTGCCCACATCAGCCCGGCCAGGAACATGAAAGCTCCGATTAGAATCATTATTTTGCTATGTCTCGTCATAATATTTAACACCACTCTTTGAAATTGGGGGCGGGAAGGAAGACCCGCCCCTTTTAAATATCGTTTCTGCTTTACTTGGCTGTTTTATTCGATCACTTCTGGAACAGGTGTCCAGTTTGTTCCATCAAAAGCCATCTTCCACTGGTCATCTGAGGCTTCATTTGAAGCCTGGATTGCTTCGAATAATGTATAGAGATGATAGGAAGCTGCCTGGTAATCATTACCGGTAGTTGCTCCATCAAGGCAAAGTTTAAAATCAAAACATATTTTCTGCTCAATGCCGTCATTGCTGAAAGTACCGGGTATTTCACCCTTGTAATACCACCAGCCGTCATCTCCCTCTTCCCATTCATCGCCGAGCGAGAAATTAACATTGCCCAATTCAAGATCGGCATTGTCATATACATCATCAACAATTTCCTTGGCTTTGTCAGAGATTGTTACCTGTCCGCCGCCGCTTACCTTGTATTGGTACTTGCTGCTGCCCGGGTTGGTAAAGCTCCAGATCGCATCCTGAATGTCGTCCTTGGTAACACCGTCTACCCCGACAAAGTAATTATTGATTATATAATCAAGGCGGTGCCAGGGAATGGCGGCCCATCTGGTCTGGGTAGCCTCTTCGTCATACCAGTCAGAGTTGCAGTAAGGATCGTAAACAAATACCGGATCGTGATCTCCATAGCTTATTTGGGTTAAAGTATCAACGCACCAGAGTGAATATGGAGTGTTAAGCAATAACCAGTCTGGATCTTTAATGAAATTAAAACTCGTAAAGACCCCCTTAAAATATGAGGTGCTCCATTGAGAGAGATTAAGAACGCCTTCAGCTATGTAACCATCTTTTCCGGTGCAGCCTTTACAGAATGAATTCCAGTCAAGCGCCAGAAGTTGGATGTTCTGGCCTGTATAAATAACCAGCATTCGCTGATCGCCGGGAACCCAGCGCCCTTCAAACTGGGCGCGCACCCTGATGGTTTTGCTGCCTTTATTGGTTAAGCATACTTTAAAATCAGTACAATCACCGGGGTTCCAATTCTCAGTAATAATTTTACCTACGTCTTCCTGCCAACCTGCTTCAATTTCCACAGTTCCGGCCTCAAAACTATTGGTTGGCGTTTCTGCCGAATCGGTAAACCAGGCCAGGGTCGCTCCCCCAACCAGGGCTACCGCCAGCACTATAATCATCAAGCTTAAAAATAATTTTATACGCGGCATTTTTTATTCCCCTATCTTTATAGTCTGGAGATAAGGCCCTATTGGGGCAGGGTTCCCTGCCCCTTCATGCCTGTTGACTAATGTCAAACGCTAATTGCTCACTTAACATGCCTTTCAGAATGATTTATTCTGATTCGACAAGTCCGGTTTCAAAATCAATTTCATCCCATTCCCATACATCGTTGTGCGATGCCTGGATAGCCTGGAATAGAACCTTCAGGGTATAGGTTGCGCCCTGGTAATCATTGCCGGTTTCCGGCCCGTCAAGGCAAACCCTGGCAACTATGATAATTTCTTCAGCATCTTCCAGATCTTCTACACCGGAGATTGAGTTAATAGTAAACTCTTCACCTTCATCGCCAATCTCTGTCGAGTAGGTATCATCATCTCCGTTATAGTACCACCAACCATCATAATACAACCATTTGCCGTCAACATTCCAGTCTTCCCATACTGGCTCTTCTTCGGTTCCGGTGTTAATTTTCCACTCAATATTGGGAACATCGCGATCAAACCAGGGGCTGTCTTCCATCTCTTGCTCATCTGCATCTACCCAGGTTTCAGTAATCTGCATCCTGATGAAAGCTTTTTTAGAGCCTTCATATTTAAGCTTAATTAATTTAGGTGTGCAGTCACCGGGGTTCCAGTTTTTTAGGCCTTCTTCACCAAATTCCCACTCTTCATCAGCATCTAAAATTACCGTTCCGGCCGTAAATACATTTTCTACCGGTGCGCTCTGGTCGGTAAACCAGGCGTAGGTTGCCCCCAGTGAAGCGGCAATTACCATAACAATGATGAAAACACTTAAAATGATTTTTTTATTCATAGCTGTCTTCCTCCATTTTTTGTTGTTCCGGCGGCCAGGCTGCCTTAAATGAAGGTCCTTGGCTTTGCGTCCCTGCCTTTCGACAGGTTTGCCTTTATCGTTTTATGCCCTGACTATTTTCGCCAGCCACATACTGACATCCGTATACTGCTTTAAGCTTAATCTCTGCTGCCGTTATCACTTCCTTTAATAATGACTTTCTATAAACTGGATATTTTTATATCTATTTTTACCAGGGATGCATTCCGCTCCAGACTTGTTGATATGCCTGATGTGAACTCTGCACCGCCTGGGCCTCCAACCTTAAGGTTATGTCATCCGAAGTTGACGGGTAACAATAACGGAAACAGACGATAACTTCACCGCCGTTTTTAACCACGTTGATTGGACCGGAAGAAGTTCCATAATACCACCAGCCGTCTTTTTCCTGCCAGTATTCTTCATAATCCGGGCAAAGGGTTATATCCACGCCGATCGTATGGCTGTTGTAAAGGCTCGACAGTAGAATGTCTGCTTGCGGTTTCGTCTGACCCGGTACTGGCTGATAAGGATAAATAGTGCTGGTCGAAAAAGTGTATTGACTTTGATTAGGATTTCCCTCATTCCATCCGAAATGCCCTGGGTTTGAATGGGTGGGAGGCATTAATCCTGCATATATATGGAGGTCTTTAATTATTCGTTCCTGGTTTGCATTAATCTCGATAAATAAATCTGTTCCATCATCCCAAATTTTAGCAGTACCATAATTCATAAAGTTGTTCCCCGCCCATATATTTAGAGATAATGGCGAACCAGCTGTATATACACCAAGGGGATAAGCCAGGTACTGCCCAAACTGATGACCGGGTAAAGGCAAATATTGATCAGAGCTTCTATTAACTCCCACGAATGCAGTTTCTCCCCCAATTGCCAAATGTACAGCGATATAGATAATTTTGTTCTGGTCAGCATAAGGTCTCACCCGGACATAGGCATCTTTGCTGCCGCTGTTCTGGAAAGTCCAGACAACCTTTTTGCAGGTAGGGGCAACTGTTTTCAGGGTTACCTGTTCATCAGTTTCTTTTTCATAAACTCCTTCGGCTGGGCTTGTCAATCCATTGTCGCCATTAATAAAAAGGTCATCGCTGTATACATACTCTGCAGGGCTCACTACTTGATCATTTTCACCCTGTGCCAGATCGTCACTGTAAACGAAATCTGACGGGCTCTGCTTTTCAGGAGCATCTGCAGTTTTTGTTTCGACTTCACCTGACCTGACTTTTGAAACTGCTCCTATTGGCTCGCTTAACCTGACGATACCGGCAGTAAAGATATTCCCAGGTGTTTCATCTTCAGAAGTAAACCAGGCTAACGTAGCCCCTGTTATGGATAAAGAAATGATCATTATTAAAGCCATTCCGGCCATTATATTCTTTATAAGTAGGTTGTGATTGTGCCGCCGTTCAGTTCTTTTCATTGTCAATCTCCTCAATTCCCTGCTGACTCTGTTTATTCGGCATTTGCCACAGTCGAACCGGTTATGCTGTATGTAAACCAGGCATTGGTTTCCGGGGTCCCGGCAAAAACAGTCAAGAATGCAGATACAACTACCACAACAACAGCTATTGCGAGTAGTATTCCTATTGATTTAGGTGTCTTTTTGTGCTCTTTATTCATCTCTTCACCCCATCAGGCAAAATATCATTTATGAAACGCTTTCTTTATCTTCCCACTTATCAATATTGCTGGAGTTAATGTCCAAACCGGAGGATAACTGCTTTGCGTCATTAATCAGGTTTCCCAGCTCAAGAATACTGCGGAATGTTTCTGTTTTTTTACCATCCATCCACTGGATGGTACCCTGCATGCTGGAATTACATCTGAATTGAACTTTTATGTAAAAAACAAGGTCCTGTTCTTTCTTCGTATCAGCAGTTAAATCTCGTTTCATTGGTTCCTCCTAAAGAAACACTTATTCACAAAATGTTCTGTTTTCTGTATCGCACTGCGGATAGTTGCTTTGATCCAGTTTGTTTTGCATCAAGAGGATTAGTTCGAGAAAATCGTTAAAATACTGGACCTGGCCGGTATGAATATGTTCTATTTTTCCTTTAACAGATATACCCTGTCCGCCGTTGATCCTGACGATAAATTCTGAACCGCTTCCCCTGTGCTGCTTCCGATTTTTTTCGATTATGGCCATGGTTTTCTCCATATAACATATTTTCTAATTTCATTATACTGAGTTCCCGTTATAAACTTGTTACAAATGGCGTGCTAACAATATTATTAAAATATTCCTGCTTGCGGGTGCAGCACGCTGCACCCCTACTTATGGCGCTTTTATTGATTTGCGTTACATCATTAGAAACAGGAGTGTTCTGATGCACCATGTTATTTATTATAACCAGGTAGCGTTACAAGTTTGTTATAAAATAGAGTGAATATAAAATTGCAAGCAAATAGGTAGGTAGGCAAGCGGGCAATTTATACAGGAGTAACAATTGATTATAAATGGATACATGTTATAAGGGTTTAACACAAGTTAGCTGTGGAATAAAGTAAGATTTAAAAAAAGTGAGAATCGCCTTCGAGGGGAAGAACTGTTTCCACTTTTTTATGGAGGTAAAGGTCTTCAAAATTGTATTCTTTGCGGTAGCTATTCTCAATTCTATCCATAACACTCATTGCCTGTTCCCGGTTAAGGCCGGGCAGCAGCATCAGAAACTGGGCGTCGTTCCAGCGGGTAACAATGTCACCTTTGCGCAGCGAATCGAGAATCACCTGCTGAAAATTGTTCATTACTTTTTTCAGTTTTTCGGCCGCGGGCATACTATAATCAGGGTTTGTCAGGGTCATCAGGCAGAGCAGAATTGATTTGCCGCTTCTCTCACCACGCACCCTTTCAAGCTTGTAAAAATAACGAAACAGTTCCGCATCGCAAAAATAAGCCCCGTTTACCACTTCCTTGCCTTTCAGCCCTTCCTGGATAGCTCCGAGATCCAGCTCAAAGCTGCCCGATTCAAGACCGATGAGACGGTAAATGCTTTTCATGGCATCAGAGGGTTTAACGCCCATTTCGCGGTAATAGGCTGATGTGACTTCGTTGTAGTGAGCCCTGGCCCGTGTGGTCAGACCTTCGGCCAGCAGGGCTTCAATCAGGCGAATGTGGATTTTTTCTTCAAAATAGTCTATGGCAGCAGCTTGTTCACACACTCTGATTATTTCATTGTTATTGTGCCTGGCCCGGTATAGATCGGTCAGTTCAAAAACAGATTTGAGGAAGATATCGTGGTAATAAGTCCTGACAGGAATAACCCATTCGCTAAAAGCCGATTCAGGCAGGTATTCTCCCTTGTAAAGGTTTAAAGCGCTATTGTAATACTCAATGGCCTGCTCCGGATTGGTTTTGCTTTCTTTTGAAGCCCTGTCTGCCAGCTCTGCAAAATCATCTACATCTACCCAGCATTCTATTTTATTCTCCCATCTGTAACATCCGCGGGAGAAAACAATATTGGAAGCCAGGTTGGCATCTGTATTGTCGTTATTTAAAGCCTGGCGCAGGCGAAACATTTGCGCTCGCATTACTGTATTGGGATCGCTGTAATCTTTTTCCGGCCAGATATTGTCAAGGATTTCTTCTGGGAAAAAAGATTTATCGCGGTTGGAAAGCAGGTATTTAAAGACCTCCCACATGCGGCGTGAGCGGCTGCTGTTTTCAGAAAGCACAGAATCGCCCCTGCGGATAAAAAACTTACCGAGGGTATGAATATTTATCTGCTGTTTTATAGCACTTATTTCCATATTTAGTGTGACAGCCCCTGCTTATATCTATTTTTTTCTAATTATGCTTTTTAATTCTACTGAATTAATTCAAATCCTTCCTTAAAAACATATAATTTTAAGAAATATGCATATCTACAATAATTTTATAACATATTTAACAAAAGCTCCTGTTTCTACTAACAGGAGCCGCATTCTATTGAAGATTTGCTTCTGCACGGGAAACATTCTGATTGTGTTCCTGCAAGGTTTTTGAAAAAAAATGCTCTCCGCTGCCGTCATACTTATAGTTAAAGTAATAGTAATCTGATTGCTCCGGGTAGAGCGCGGCATTTATTGAACTTTCTCCTGCTGCCGCTATCGGTCCGGGCGGTAAGCCGGCATGCTGGTATGTATTATATGGAGAAGGTATCTCAAGATCCTGGTAAGATAAAAATTCTTTGTATTCGCCAAGTATATACTGGATAGTTGCGCATGATTCAAGGCGCTGCCCAATCTGCAAGCGGTTATAGAAAACTCCGGCAATCAGGGGGCGTTCGTGATCTACCCTGGCTTCTCTTTCAACAATAGAAGCCATAGTCAGTATTTCATGCAACGACCTGTCCATTTCGGCCACCCTGTTCAGACCTTCCTCCCCGATTACCTGAAAAAGCCTTTCCACCATCAACCTGATAATATCTTCTTCACCGGCATCAAGGTAAATTTCATAGGTATCGGGAAAGAGATAGCCTTCAAGCAGGTATTCAATTTCCGGCGAGCTAAATTCAGCCAGTAGAGGATACTTTTCCACTAAATCGGAAGGAGGGTTATTTACCAGTTCAAGAAAACGACTGCTGTTGACCAACCCGTTTTCCTCAAGACGCAGGGCAATTTCCCCGACGGTAAAACCTTCCGGGATGGTAAACCAAACTGTTTCGCTGTATACCTCCCCGCCGGCAATAATCCGGGCCTGTTCTTCCATGCTCATGGCCGGATTCAACGCATACCTGCCGGCCATAAAACGATGGTCATAATCATTCATCCTGGACATAAACCTGAAAGCAAGCGTGTTATTGATCAAACCATGATCAAAAAGTATTTCAGCAATAGTTTCCGTACCGGCTCCGGTTGGAATATTAACTATAACCTGGGTGCCCGATGCCGAGCTGTCGACTGGTTGAAGCATTTGTTTATAGGCACTGTTCAGCAACACTGCTGCAGCAATTGCGCCAACCATTATAATGATCAAAAACCATTTAACTGCTTTCATTTGCAGTATTCACCCACTTAAATTGGTTCTTCTTCGTCTTCATACTCCAGAACCTGTAATCTTTCTTCCCAGACTGAAGCTACTTCATTCCATTCACTTTCGTCTTCGACCTCAACCAGGGTTTCTTCTCCTTCATCAAGGTCAATGCGAAAGATATAAGCTTCATCTTCAAAATCTATTTCATCGCCTTCTTCATCATCATCCAGGTAAATAACCGGGACTAACACGGCATAATCTTTTATATCAACCTGAAACCTGTCGACAAGGGCAAAATTATGCTCATTACCCTCTTCATCCACCAGGATAACAATGTCTGTTCTCTCTTCACCATTCGTGCTCATTAATTACACCCCGTTCTCATTATTCTTTTCTGAAGCCATAAACGACTCCAGTATTAAAGCCGCCGCCAGTTTGTCTTTAACCCGGCGTCTTTTTTCTCTTCTTAACCCGCCCTCAATCAGTAACTTTTCTGCCCTGCCGCTCGTCAGCCTTTCATCGTGCAGGTAAACAGGCAAACCGGTTTTTTCTTTCAGGAGGATGGCGAGTTTTTCTGCCTTTTCTGCGGCAGGGCCACACGACCCATTCATGTTGATCGGGTTACCGACCACAATCCTTGAAATTTCATATTCGCTGCAGATACTCGCTATTCGTTTCAGGGCAAGTTCAAGGTCTTCAAAATGAACAGTTTCCAACCCCCGGGCAGTTATCCCCAGGGGATCACTGACCGCCAGGCCGATCCTTTTTTCTCCCGGATCAACACCTAATATTCTCAATTACTTATACACTCCGTTATAGCTGCTTCTTTTCAGCGAGTTCCAGGTATATTCCCACTATCTCCTCAAGCAGTTCATCACGCTCGACCTGCCTGATCAGGCTGCGAGCATTCTGATGGCTGGTAACATAAGCAGGGTCACCGGAAAGAAGGTAACCGACAAGCTGGTTTAAAGGATTATATCCTTTTTCTTTCAGGGCCTGGTACACAGTAAGCAGAATTGCCCTGGCCTTGTTATCAACCTCTTCGGCATCAACTCTGAATAATACGGTTTCTTCATTGTTTTCACTCATCAACAGCACCTCCCGGTCCCTCTGTATATCTATAATATGTTTATCTATTTAAAGCATACTCTTTACCAGGTTTTCAACCGATGCTATGGCTTCCGGAAGGGCTGCCGGGTTTTTACCCCCGGCCTGGGCCAGTTCCGGCTTACCACCACCACCGCCGCCGACAAGGCCAGCTACCTGCTTGATAACCTTGTTGGCCTGGATGCCTTTAGCAATAACTTCTGGGCTGGCTGAGCCCACCAGGAAAACCTTTCCGTCGTTTTCTGATCCAAGGACAACCAAAGCCGGGCCAAGCTTGTTTCTGACCTCATCCATGATCAGCCGCAGAGATTCCACGCTGTCTGCAGCAACAATAGCTGACAACATCCTAACTCCATCTATCTCTTTTACACTGTCCAGCAGTGAACCGATCTCTGAACCGGCCATTTTTTGTTTCAGTTCCTGGTTCTGTTTCTGCAGCTGCTTATAGCCGTTTACATATTCTTCAACTTTCTCTTCAATCCTTTTCTCAGAGGTATGCATTTTTTCAGCTATATTTTTCAATAGCTGTTCCTGTTCAACTGCCTGCTGGTATGCTATCATGCCGGTTACTGCTTCAATACGGCGCAACCCGGAACCGATACCCTCTTCAGATAATATTCTGAAAAGCCCTATACTACCAGTTGCCGGAACATGGGTACCCCCGCAAAGTTCACAGGTGTAATCACCTGCCGAAACAACCCTTACTTCTTCTTCATATTTATCGGTAAATAGAGCAGTGGCCCCCTTCTCTTTGGCTTCGTCGAGACTGTTTATTTCTATTTTAACCGGAAGGTTGTCTAGGATTCTTTTATTAACTTCCTGTTCAACTTCCTTTAAATCATCGGCAGAAAGCGCTGAAAAATGGTTAAAGTCGAATCGAAGGCGATCTGATGCCACCAGCGAACCGGCCTGGTTAACATGATCACCAAGGCGATTGCGCAGGGCCCTGTGCAGCAAATGGGTTGAGGTGTGGCTGCGGCATATTCCGGCGCGGCGGCCTCCGTCTACCCGGGCAGTGATACTATCGCCGGCAGCGAGACGGCCTTCTTCCAATACACCCTGGTGAACAATTTGCCCTCCGGATGTAAAGAAGGTATTAACGATACGAACCAGAGCCGCTTCGTTTTTTAATTGCCCCGTATCGCCTACCTGGCCCCCTGCCTCGGCATAAAAAGGTGTTTTATCAAGCACTATTTCAATTTTATCACCAGGTTTAATCTCTTTTGTTTCTCCGCCTTCGGCCAGGATCATTAAAACCTCTGCTTCCTGGACAAGGGTATCGTAACCGGTAAAAGAAGATGATAACTTTTCTGCTTCTTTATAGCGATCAGCAGAGACGGAACCGTTGTTATCTCTTGCAGCAGCCCGGGCTCTTTCCTGCTGCACCTTCAAATTGCTGTCGAAGGAATTACGATCAACGGACAGCCCTTTTTCCTGAAGTATTTCCGCGGTTAAATCAAGCGGGAAACCATAAGTGTCGTAGAGCTTGAAGGCCTGCTCTCCGGGTAATGATTTTTGGCCGCTTTGAGCCAGATCTTCAATGTAGCTGTCGAGGATCTCCATACCCTGGGTTAGTGTTTCCCTGAATTTTTTCTCCTCCAGGCCGACAATCTGTGAAATATAAGCCTGGCGTTCTTTTAACTCGGGGTAATCATCGCCCATCAGGTCTATAACCATATTGGCAGCATCGGTCATGAAGTTATCTTCTATGCCGAGAATACGACCATAGCGAATGGCCCTCCTCAGGAGTCGGCGCAGCACATATCCCCTTCCTTCGTTAGAGGGAAGCACACCGTCGGCAATTAAAAACGCAGTTCCCCTGCTGTGCTCAGACACGATACGCAGTGGTATTTCCTGGTCTCTTCTGCCAGCATCGGCCAGGCTTTTAAAATGGCTGTATATAGGTTTGACCAGGTCTGTATCGTAAAGTGTGCTGACTCCCTGCATGGCCATAGCCATTCTTTCCAGTCCGGCTCCTGTATCAATATTCTTCTGCTCCAGTTCAACCAGCTCGCCTGACGGTTCACGGCTGAACTGGGTGAAAACCAGGTTCCATATTTCCAGGTACCGATCGCAGTCACAGCCGACTGCGCAGTCGGGACTTCCACAGCCTGCCTCTTCCCCTAAATCTATATATATTTCAGAACAGGGGCCACAGGGTCCAAGGCCAATCTCCCAGAAGTTATCTTGTTTTCCCAACCGAACTATACGCTCAGAAGGGACGCCAATCTTATCATTCCAGATTCTAAAGGCTTCTTCGTCTTCTTCGTAAATGCTAACCCAGAGGCGATCAACCGGGAGCCGGAAACCGTTAAGCACCAGGTCCCAGGCCCAGGCGATTGCTTCCTCTTTAAAATAATCGCCAAATGAAAAATTTCCAAGCATCTCAAAAAATGTTGCATGCCTTCCCGTATGGCCAACTCTTTCTATATCCGGGGTGCGAACACATTTCTGACAGGTGACAACCCTGGAATTTGGTGGTTTTTTTTCACCGGTAAAGTAAGGTTTCAGGGGAGCCATACCTGCGCCAATCAGCAGCAGGGTCGGATCGTTCTGGGGTATCAGTGAAAAACTGGGCATGATTAAATGCTCTTTTGAGCTGAAATAATCTAAGAATAATTCTCTAATTTTGCTCGATTGCATCCTTCATCCTCCATTTTAAGTTATGGCAATTATATCTGTTTTTACAAAGGCATGTCAACGAAGGGAAAAGGTGAAGCAAGAGCATCAAAACCCTTTATATCCAGTCAATCTTCCCGTTTCCCCTGCAGGCGGTTTCAAAATCTTCGCTGAAGCTCTTTTTAAGGCGCAAAGGCATGGTTGCAGTTACTGTTACAGATTCCAGGTAGTTAACCTCATCTATCCTGCCCCCGACAGATTCGATCAGCCTGTTTACTGTGCCGTAATCCCTGTAGGACAACTCAAGTTTGCAGCTGCACAGTGGTTCACGCTGGATCAGTTCTGCCTGCTCAGTGCTGATGCGGGCACAATCGCGGTATGCTCTGGTTAAACCTCCTATGCCCAGCTTGGTACCTCCGAAATAACGGGTGGCAATTACTACAGCGTCTGATATATCTTTACCCTGTAAGAGCTGAAGCATGGGTAAGCCGGCTGTACCGGCCGGTTCACGGGCATCGGAACATCTTTCAACCAGGCTGCTGCCATTTCCAATACGATAGGCATAAGCATGATGCGTAGCGTCAGGAAACTCTCTACTTACTGCATTGATATAAAGCTCCGCCTTCTGTTCAGACGAAGCAGGATACAGCGTTGCAATAAACCTGGAACCCTGGACGGTGAAGCGGGTTCTCTTTTTTTGGGCTGGTGTGTAATAAAATTCTTTTTCAGGCATAGTTCACTTTTCGTTTCTCTTCCTTAGCTGTTCTAAACTTTTTTTAATTTTAATTTCTGTTCCTTCTTCGGTCGGCTCGTAAAATTTTATATTCTTTAATGTCGGGGGCAGGTATTCCTGTTCTACATAGTGCCCTGGATAGTTGTGAGGGTACTTGTAGTCTTTACCGTGACCCAACCGTTCCGCTCCCCTGTAGGCTGTACTTTTCAGGTGGTCGGGCACAGGATGGTTCTCTTTCTCCTCTACCAGTTTAACCGCCTTGTTAATGGCCAGGTAAGAAGCGTTGCTCTTGGGTGAAGCAGCAAGGTAGGTTACCGCCTGGGCCAGGGGTATTCTACCCTCGGGCAGGCCAATCATCTGCACCGCCTGGGCGGCAGCCACTGCCAGCGACAGGGCATGGGGATTGGCATTACCTACATCTTCCGCAGCGCTAATCATTAAACGGCGGGCTATAAACATTGGATCTTCTCCGCCATTTAACATCCTGGCCATCCAATACAGGGCGGCATCGGGATTCGAGCCTCGAATAGATTTGATCAGGGCAGATGCCATATCGTAATGGTTGTCGCCGTCGCGATCATATTTCAGCAGCCGTTTTTGTATAGCTTCTGCTGCCGTATCGCGATCAACAGATGGGTAACCATCTTTTACAGGAGCTATTAATACTGCTGTTTCCAGTGCATTAAGAGCAGCCCGAACATCTCCATTGGCTTTATCAGCCAGGTACGCAATAGCTTCTTCCGTTACGAAAGGTTCAAGGCGCCCGAGCCCAATATCCCCATCTTTCAGGGCAATCTGTAATATTTCGATAACTGCGCTTTGTTCAAGTGCTTCAAAATTGAAGAGCGCTGTTCTCGATAATAGTGGTGGGTTAAGGTAAAAAAAAGGGTTCTCGGTTGTTGCGCCGATAAAAATCAGCGTTCCCTCTTCAACAGCGGATAGCAGAACGTCTTGCTGGGCCTTGTTAAAACGATGAATTTCATCGATAAAAAGGATTGTGCGGCGGTTATGCAGGGACCAGTTTTCCCGCGCCTGTTCAATAACCTGGCGAACATCTTTTACCCCTGAAGCAACTGCATTTAGCTGGTTGAAATCGGCGCTTGTTCTGGAAGCTATGATCATGGCCAGACTGGTTTTACCTGTGCCCGGAGGACCGTAAAAAAGCAGTGAAGAAAGGCGATCGTTTTCAATCATGGTGCGCAGGGGCTTTCCGGCAGCAACTATTTTTTCCTGCCCGAGAAAATGATCAAGGTCTTTGGGGCGCATCCTTTCAGCCAGCGGCCCCTCTTCCCTGATTTTTTTCTTCAAGCCCATGGTGATCATATCCACATTAAACACCTCCGTTGCTGACAGTTAAAAAACACTCCCATCCGGCACCGGACGGTGCTTTAAGGAGTGCTTTTTTATTTCGCCGGGTCTGCCATTTCTGGCTTATAATGATTACTCGCTTTCGTCTTCAATTACCCTGTCAACAGAAGCACGGGAAAATTTTAGATTCAGGTTATCGGCAACCCTGAGAGACATTACCGTATCGTCAATCTCTTTTATTATTCCGTAAATGCCTCCGATGGTTACAATGCGATCGCCTTTTTTCAGGTTTTTAAGCATCTCCTGGCGCTTTTTCTGTTGTTTTTGCTGGGGTCTGATCAGCAAAAAATAAAATATAACAAAAAGCAGGATCAGGGGGATAAACGGACCCAATGATTCAAAGTTCATAGTGCACCTCCATACAGTTTTCTTAGTTTTAGACCTTTTTCACGGTAATATTGTTCAAAACGATCTTCCGCCAGAGCGGTCCTGATTTCCTGCATCAGGTTTTCAAGATAATAGAGATTATGGTACGTTGTCAGTCTGAGGCCCAGAATCTCCCCGGCGTTTATCAGGTGCCTGATATATGCCCTGCTGTAATTTTTGCAGACAGGGCACGCGCAGGCTTCGTCGAGCGGAGAAAGATCGTTACCGTAAACACTGTTTCTAACCTGCAGGTATCCTTCAGATGTCATGACCCGGCCATTCCTGGCGATACGGGTCGGCAATACGCAATCAAATATGTCTATTCCGTACCTGACTCCTTCCAGCAGGGCGTCCGGTGAGCCAACGCCCATCAGGTAGCGGACTTTTTCTGCCGGAAGTTCGGGAACAGTTGCGGCCAGGGTTTCATACATTAAATCTTTCGGTTCACCAACACTCAATCCCCCGACAGCATAACCGGGAAAATCCATTTCAACCAGTTCTGCCGCTGACTGGCGCCGCAGATCACTGTATATGCCTCCCTGAATTATGGCAAAAAGAGCTTGTTTGTCATTAAGATGCGCCTCTTTACAGCGCTGCGCCCACTTCGTTGTGCGCCTGACTGCATCGGCAACCTGCTCTTTTTCAGCAGGATAGGGCGGACATTGATCTAGAACCATGGCAATATCGGAATTGATCATGTTCTGCAAACGGGTTACCCGCTCGGGGCTGAGAAAATGCGTGGCCCCATCTAGATGTGATGTAAAAGTAACCCCGCTGTCATCTACCCTGCGCATACCGCCCAGGCTGAAAACCTGGAACCCTCCGCTGTCGGTCAGGATAGAGCCACTCCAGTTCATAAAACCATGCAGCCCGCCGTGGCGGGCAATTATTTCAACCCCTGGACGTAAAAACAGGTGGTAGCAGTTGGCAAGGATTAAGCCGATTCCCATTCCGGCCAGTTCATCAGTTGATACTGTTTTTACAGTTCCCTGGGTCCCGACAGGCATAAAAGCAGGTGTTTCTATTACACCATGTTTTGTCTGCAGGGTTCCGAGCCTGGCCGATGTTTGCGGGCACTCTTTGTTCAGTTTGTATATTACCGGTACGCTTTTCATCCAAATTATAGCTTATATCAAGGAGGCCTTACTGTCAATTAAACTTTAATACTGCCTGATCTTTAAAGGATAAACATGCAGTCACCGAAACTGAAAAATCGGTATTTTTCCGCTACAGCCATCCTGTAAGCTTCCATTATTAAATCATGCCCGGCCAGGGCGCTGACCAGCATCAGCAGCGAAGAACGCGGCAGGTGAAAGTTGGTGAGCATGGCATCAACTGCCCTGAACCGAAACCCGGGATATATATATAATTCTGTTGAACCATCAGCGCTATGCACTAAACCATGCTGATCAGCTAATGTTTCAAGAACGCGGCTGACAGTAGTTCCCACGGCAACAATCCTTCCGCCTGCCGCCCTGGTTTCGTTAATTTTAGCCGCTGTTTCTTCGTTAACTGAAAAGTATTCCCTGTGCATGACATGTTCCCTGATATCTTCGGTTTTAACCCGTTGAAAGGTCCCGGGGCCGATATGCAGGGTAATAAAGGTTTTTTCAACACCCACGGCATCAAGGCGGGTGAAGGTATCATCTGTAAAATGAAACCCGGCAGTCGGGGCGGCCGCTGAACCGTTTTCACGGGCGTAAACTGTCTGGTACTGATCAGGGTCTTCCACTTCTTTTTTTATATAAGGCGGAAGCGGTACCTGCCCCAGGCGGGTCAACATCTTTTCAAAAGGCTCGCTGCAGTCAAACTCAACAATCCGCAGCCCTTCTTCCGCATGACCGGTTATTCTTGCCCGCACATCTTCTTTGAACAGAACAGCGCTGCCCGGTTTAAGATAACGGCCCGGTCTGACCATACATACCCAGCTCTGGTCCGGCAGCTTGCGTAACAGCAATAATTCGGCTTCTTTTTCTTTACCCTCTACCATGCCGATCAGCCTGGCCGGAATCACCCTGGTATTATTTAACACCAGCAGATCACCTTTTTCCAGGCAGTCAGGAAACGATTCAAAACTACTGTTTTCAATGGTTTTCTTCGCCCGGTTGAGAATCATCATTCTTGAAGCATCTCTCTGCTTTAATGGTTCCTGGGCAATTAATTCCGAGGGAAGATTGTAATCATATTCGCTTAAACTGTATTGGGTCATCTGGCTCTGCTTTCCTGGTTATTAATTTTGACAAGCTGATATTAAGGCTTTTCACCTTCTAAACAGGTTAATTACTATGGTCAGGATTATGCTGAGGAGCAGCATTGTAGCAAGGGGGAAATAAAAGGTTATACTATCTTTTTCGATAACAATATCACCGGGCAGCCGACCGAGGCCGAGACGATTAAGCAGTAGTAGCAGTAGTCCCGCCGCAGCAAGCGCCGCCCCGCAAATCAATAAGAATTTACCGAGAGACTCTAGATTGATCATAACTATACCTCACTACGGTTCTTTTAAAACAGCTTCTGCTGCCCTTCCTCTTTCGGTTTCAGGTTTAAGTATTTATAGGCTTCACCGGTCACCATCCGGCCACGCGACGTTCTTTTTAAGAAGCCGAGCTGCATCAGGTAAGGTTCGTAGACATCTTCGAGGGTTTCCGGTTCCTCACTGATGCAGGTAGCCAGAGTGTCAAGCCCTACGGGACCACCATCGTACTTTTCAATTAAGGCCAGCAGCAGCCTCCTGTCTATTTCATCAAGACCAAGGTTATCCAACTGCAACATTTCGAGCGCTTCCCCGGCAACTGGTCTGGTGATTATATTATCTGCCTTAACCTGGGCATAATCCCTGACCCTTTTTAAAAGACGGTTGGCCACACGAGGAGTACCTCGTGAAGCAGCGGCAATCATTTCGGCCCCTTCTGTTTTGATCTTTACATCTAAAATACCGGCCGATCTGGTAATAATCTGCACGAGCTCGGCAGGCGAGTAGAACTCCAGCCTGTCAACCACTCCAAAGCGATCGCGAAGCGGTGATGTAAGCATTCCGGCACGAACCGTAGCCCCAATCAGGGTAAAGGGCGGCAGGTCGAGACGTAGTGATCGCGCTCCCGGTCCTTTACCGATAATTATGTCGAGGGCATTATCTTCCATGGCCGGGTAAAGTATTTCCTCTACTGTCCGGTTGAGCCTGTGTATTTCATCAACGAAAAGAACGTCGCCCTGCCCCAGGTTGGTAAGGATGGCGGCAAGATCTCCCGGACGTTCAATGGCTGGGCCGGCTGTTACCCGGATGTTTACTCCCAGTTCCCAAGCGATGATGTGGGCAAGGGTGGTTTTCCCCAGGCCGGGCGGACCATAGAGCAGTACGTGATCAAGCGCTTCTCCGCGGTCCAGGGCGGCCCTGATGTATATACTAAGTTTTTCCTTAATCTTCTCCTGGCCTACGTACTCCCGGAGTGATCGCGGCCTTAAACCGTATTCAATCTGCGGATCATCTTCAGATTGTCTCTGGGCTGATACAATCCTATCCTGCATCAGTTATCTCCTTTCACCCTGCCTTGCTGACTTTTAATTCCCAGCCATGCTTTTCAGGGCGTCTTTCAAAAGCTCTTCGCGGGTTGCTTCCTTGGTCTTTTCATATGCTTTTCCTGCCGCCTTAATCGCTTCTGCCGGTGAGTAACCCAGTGAACATAAAGCTTCAGTAACTTCGTCCAGCAGTGAAGAACCGCTTTTACTTACAGCGCCGGTAGCCAGTTCTTCGGGCGATAGTACCCCGGGCAGTTTTTCTTTCAATTCCAGGATTAATCTCTGGGCAGCTTTTTTGCCTATTCCATGAGCCCGGCAAAGCTGGGGTATGTTCTCTTCAAGAATTGCCATGTAAAGCTGCGACACACTGAAAAGCCCCAGCAGCGAAAGGGCCAGCCTGGGGCCAAAACCACTTACCCCCAGGGTAAGGTTAAACAATTTTCTTTCCTCGGCAGTTTTAAAACCGTAGAGATGAATTTCATCTTCCCGGATCAACAGCCGGGTATAGAGGGTTACAATTTCTCCAGGTTTCATTGCTGCAATATTTTCGGAGGGAGGAGTTAAAATACCGATACCGATACCGTTAACTTCAACAATCGCATTGCCGACAGCAGCAGAAATCAGCTTTCCCCTGACATAATCAATCAACTTTTTCAGCCCCCCTTTATCGCATCGTTAAAACGACGGGCCTGCAGGTGACAGAGGGCAACAGCCATGGCGTCAGCCTCGTCGTCAACTGAGGGGATATTGGCAAGCTGCAAAAGTATTTTGACCATATTCTGCACCTGAATTTTTTCAGCCTTTCCGTAACCGGCTACCGCCTGCTTTATTTGCAGAGGAGTATACTGGTGTATCTGAAGATTTTTCCTCGTGGCTGCCAGGATAACTACCCCGCGAGCTTCTCCAACCTGAAAAGCAGTGCGCACATTTTTACTGAAAAATATCTTTTCTATCGACAACGCGGCAGGGGCGTACTGATTAATTAAATCGGTAACCGCTTCATAAATTATTTCCAGCCTCAGGGCAGAATCAACGTTGCTTTTTGTCCTGATACAGCCCGAATCCAGGCAGGTATATTGATTGTTTTCTTCCTCGATAATGCTGTATCCGGTTATCGCTACACCGGGATCAATACCCAGGATTCTCATTGCCGCACCAGACCTTTCTCCTTGAAACAATCTTAGTTCATCAACTCTTCAGGCATGTCAAAGTTGGCATATACATTTTGCACATCGTCATGATCGTCAAGCGCTTCCATGAGCCTGATTATTTTTGAGGCTACGTCCTGGTCATCAATATCAATTGAATTACTGGGCACCATGGTTATGTCAAAAGAATCAATAGGAACACCCTGATCCTGTAACTCTTTTCTAACCTCTTCAAATTCGTCAATACTGGCTATAATGCTGTATTTACCATCTTCGTCAGTTTTAACGTCTTCAGCACCTGCTTCAAGAGCGAGCAGCATAAAATCATCTTCATCAAGATTAAGGCCTTCTTTATTCACGGTAACCAGACCCTTGCGGCTGAACATCCATGAAACACATCCCGACTCGCCCAGGCTTCCGCCGTGGCGTGAAAAGATGTGCCTGATTTCAGCAACCGTGCGGTTTTTATTGTCGGTCATTGCTTCGAGCAGCACGGCAACTCCCCCGGCTGCATAACCTTCATAATTGGTCTGCTCATAACCGGAACCTTCCTGCCCACCTGCGCCTTTTTGGATGGCACGCTGAATATTATCATTGGGCATATTGTTTTCACGCGCTTTCTGAACAGCCAGCCTGAGGCGAAAGTTAGCATCTATATCTTCTCCGCCTTCACGGGCAGCTACAGTAAGTTCCCTCGCAATTTTGGTAAATATTTTTCCTTTCTGTGCATCAACCCTGGCTTTACGATGCTTTGTATTAGCCCATTTTGAGTGTCCGGCCATGGGCATCCCTCCTTAACTTTGTCTGGTTTTATTTAAATATATAATCATGCTTCTGAAGCAACAATAGCAACGGTAATCCCAAGCCGTAGCAGGCAAGCAGCTGGCCGAGGCCAACCCAGGCTGCGGTCAGGTAAAAGGGCAGCTCCAACACCAGGTGAAGCACCATCCCGACAATCAGGGCATTGATTAATACCGGTGACAGCGGAACCAGGTACCTGTTTGCTGTTTTCTGAACAATTAAAGCAGAAATCAGTGTGGCGAGGCTGCCAAATACTATATCAAGAATACCGTGTCCGCCATAAATGTTTGCGATCAGGCAACCGACAAATAAACCGGGAGTAGCCGCAGGGGTAAAAAACGGCAATACCATCAAAGCTTCAGCTACCCTGACCTGAATCATCCCGTAACTGATCGGGGCCAGTAAGATTGTCAGCAGGGCATAAACCGCGCCAATCATCGCTGCCCTGGTCCAGTAGTTAAACTGCCTGCTATTTTTCAATTTATATCAGTTTCCCTGTTTTTTTATTAAGCAGGGTATCTTCGACCTGCTGTATCTATTATAAAGTGTCATAAGACAAAAAAAAAGTACGTAAACCATTATTAAGTATATCGTTCATTGCCATAACCTGCAAACCGGCTTAATGCTCATTAGCGCCGCATCGGTTTAATTTGTTTGCTTGATTAAACAGGTGAAGATTACCGCTGGATGCTATTACCCCCGGAAAGATAACGGTGAACTGAGATAGCAGCTTTTTTACCATCAGCCATAGCTCTTACTACAAGCGACTGCCCCCTGGCCATATCTCCCGCTGCAAATACTCCTTCCACGCTGGTCATGTTGTTTTTATCTACCTGAAGGTTACTACGGGTGTCGCGTTCCAGTTGAAGCAGGTCAGCCAAAGGGTTATCCCCGGGTCCGACAAAACCCATCGCCAGCAAGATTATATCAGCTTCAAGATTAAATTCAGTACCAGGCTGGTCCAGGGGTATTTTTTTACCATCATTATTTGCCCATTTCACTTTTATACATTTTAACTGTGATACCCTGCCACTCCCGTTATCCTCAACCTGAACCGGCCTAACCTGCCATAAGCGTTCCCCACCTTCAAGGTGACTGCTAGAAACACGGTCAATAAATGGCCAGTTTGGCCATGGATTGTTTTCAGCCCTGTTTTTGGGGGATCTCGGCATTATTTCAACCTGGGTTACACTCTGTGCACCCTGCCTCAGTGCAGTGCCAAGGCAGTCAGAACCGGTATCACCTCCACCTATTATCACAACCTTTTTACCGGCGGCATCCATAACCGCTTCCTCACGCGAGAGCTCGCCTATAATAAGACGGTTTTGTTCACGCAGGTAGTCTACAGCAAAATATACACCGTCCAGGTTGCGTCCGGGAACCTTGAGATCTCTCGGCTGCTGAGTACCACCACTCAGGATAAGAGCGCCGGCATGATTCTTTATAAAACGGTATGATATATCCAACCCGGCCATAATATTATTTTCAAAAACTACCCCTTCATCCATCATCAGTTTAATGCGGCGGCTGATCACTTTTTTATCTAATTTAAAATTAGGTATTCCATAAGTCAGCAACCCTCCGGGTGTCTTTTCCTTATCATATACAGTAACATGATAACCAAGTTTATTTAAATAATCTGCGGCTGCCAGACCGGCTGGACCGGAACCGATAACAGCAACATATTTTTCATATCTAACCTGTGGTGGTTTAGCCTTTATCCAGCCACGTTCAAAACCTTTTTCCACTATTTCTTTTTCTATCTGCCTTATGGAAACCGGCTGTTCATTGATACCAAGCACGCAGGAACCTTCACACAGAGCAGGGCATATTCGAGCTGTAAATTCAGGAAACTGGTGTGTTAATAAAAGAATTTCCAGGGCTTCCCTGAAACGTCCTTCACTAACCAGTTGGTTTGTTTCCGGAATTACATTGGCGAGGGGACAGGCAAATCCGTGGCAAAAGGGCGTGCCACAGTTTAAGCACCGTGAGGCTTGTTCCATTATTTCTTCTTCAGATAACCGCTTTTCGACTTCATTGAAATCTTTCAGCCGAACTTCAACATCCCTGTATCCAGGGTCTCGCCTTGCATTGACTTTACCTGCGTTTACTATGGTCATGGTCTCTCCTCCTCCTTAATTTTCCTGGGGAAGAGCTCTTTTCACAGCTACATCTTCCCTGCTCATTTTACCCAGGACCTGCCTGTATTCCATTGGAAATACCTTAATGAAAAACGGCAGGCATTGCTGCCAGTTTTCTAAAATATATGCAGCTTTCGGACTGCCGGTATGCTCTAAGTGTTTATTAATCATAGCCTTCAATTCAGATATATCTTCTTCTTCGGTTAGCGGCTCAAGATCAATCGTATCCAGGTTGCATTTACTATCCAGTATACCTTCGTGGTCATAAATATAAGCAATGCCGCCGCTCATCCCAGCCCCGAAGTTTACCCCTGTAGGTCCGAGGATAACCACCCTGCCACCGGTCATATACTCGCAGCCGTGATCACCTATACCTTCAACCACTGCGCTGACCCCGCTGTTACGAATAGCAAACCGTTCGCCGACCAACCCATTGGCATAAAACTCACCGGAGGTGCCACCATACAAAATTACATTACCGCAAATTGTATTGTGTGCAGGATCAATAGAAACTCCGCTAAATGGCTTAACGGTAATAATTCCTCCCGAAAGACCTTTGCCTACATAATCATTTGCTTCACCTGTCAGGTTAAGAGTCAAGCCCTTGGCAGCAAATGCGCCAAAACTCTGCCCGGCTGTACCCTTATAGTTAATGGTAATTGTGCCGTCAGGTAAGCCACTGCCACCATGTTTTTTTACGATGCGGTTCGAAATAATAGTACCGGCTGTTCTATTGCTGTTATTAATCGGCAAGCGGAGTGTTACAGGGCTTCCGTTTTCAATATGTTCTTCCAGCTGAGGTAATATCTGATAATCGAGAGCTTTCTCTATCATATTTAAATGAGGTGTTGTGAAACGCCTTTCCCCGGAATCATCGACCGGGATTGCCAGAAGTCTTTCCAGGCTTATGTTTTCTGCTTTCCAGAAACCGATATTACTGCTTTGCTGCAGAAGATCTGAACGGCCAACCATTTCATCAACAGATGAAAGGCCAAGCATTGCCATAATTTCGCGTAATTCTTCTGCAATAAAATAAAATAAATTTCTTACGTGTTCCGGTTTTCCTTTAAATCTCTGCCTTAATTCTTCTTCCTGTGTTGCTACTCCAACCGGACAGCGATTGGAGTGACAGTCTCTCATCATCACACAACCCAGACTGATCAATGCTGCAGTAGCAAATCCATATTCTTCTGCCCCAAGCAGGGCAGCCACTGCTACATCCCGGCCGGTTTTTAAGCCTCCATCAACCTGAAGGCGAATATGCTTGCGCAACCTGTTTAATACCAGGGTTTGCTGAGCCTCGGCAAGCCCGAGTTCCCATGGTACCCCGGTGTGTTTGATTGAAGACAGAGGTGCGGCCCCGGTGCCACCATCATAACCGCTGATCAGTATTGTATCTGCTTTCCCCTTAGCCACACCTGCAGCAACGGTGCCTACCCCTGCTTCGGATACAAGCTTTACAGAAACCTTGCTTTCCGGGTTGGCATTTTTTAAGTCATATATAAGCTGGGCTATATCCTCGATAGAATAGATATCATGATGCGGCGGCGGTGAAATAAGAGTTACCCCGGGAGTGGAGTGCCTGACCCTGGCTATCACTTCATTAACCTTATGGCCGGGAAGCTGCCCTCCCTCGCCCGGTTTCGCTCCCTGGGCTATCTTAATCTGTATTTCCGATGCACTGGCCAGGTATTCGGCAGTAACACCAAACCTTCCGCTTGCAACCTGCTTAATGGCGCTGCAATAGTTTGTTCCCGATTGATCCACCCTGTATCTGGCGGGATCTTCTCCACCTTCACCAGAATTACTCTTTCCACCTATACTGTTCATAGCAGCAGCAAGCGTCATATGCGCTTCAGGGCTGAGAGAACCAAATGACATGGCCCCGGTAACAAACCGCCTGACAATTTCATCAGCTGGCTCCACATCGTTTATAGCAATAGCTTTTTCTTTTTTAAATTTCAGCAGGCTTCGCAAGGTAAATCGGGATTGATCCTGATCATTAATCAGGTCGGCATATTGCTTGTATATCTCGTAATCACCTGTTCTGACAGCATTTTGGAGCAGGCTGATCGTCCGAGGTGACCAGATATGTCTTTCCCCATCTTTACGGAAGCTATACTGGCCACCTGTAGGCAGAAGGGCTTTATTGTTATTTTCTTTTTTATACTCACTATGTTTATCACAACGCAGGTTAGTCTCCCGTGCCAGTTCGTCAAAACCGATACCGCCAATACGCGAGCTGGTTCCTGTAAAGTATTGATTAACCAGCTCGTCGTTTAGCCCCAAAGCTTCAAAGACCTGCCCATTGCGGTAGCTGCGTAATGTTGATATGCCTATTTTAGACATTATTTTTAAGAGTCCCCTGCAAAGGGCTTTTACATAGTTTTCCATGGCAATCTGGGAAGATACCTGGCGCCCAAGTTTGGCATTATTAGCCATATAAGCAATCGTTTCGAAAGCCAGGTAAGGGTTGACAGCTGAAGCGCCGTATCCAAAGAGCAGAGCCATATGCATTACTTCCCTCGCTTCTCCGGTTTCAGCAAGTATACCTATGCTTGTCCGCAGGCGTTTCTCAACAAGGTGCTTGTTAACGGCAGCAACTGCCAGCAGGGAAGGAATTGGATACATACCGGGATCAAGGTTCCTATCGCTTAAAACTAGCAGCCCGTAGCCTTCGCCAACTGCAGCTTCAGCCTCCCTGCACAACTGATCAAGAGCAGTTTTAAGCTCTTTACCCTTTCCGCCGGCAGGGAACTGCATTTTAAGGTGGACACTTTTGTATCCTCTCTCTTCAAGACTGCAAAGTCTGCTTAAATCATCATTGGAAAGGATGGGATGACTGAGCTTAATTAAATGGGCATGACCTGGTGATTCCATTAACAAGTTATCAGCGCAGCCAATAAAAGTCATTAAAGACATCACTAACTCTTCGCGGTGGGGATCGATTGCCGGATTTGTAACCTGGGCAAAGCTCTGCTTGAAATACCAGAATAGCAACTGTTCTTTTTCTGAAAAAATAGCCAGCGGTTGATCAGCCCCCATTGATCCAACCGGTTCGTAACCATCAAGAGCCATTTTTTTTAATATAACATTCACATCTTCACGACTGTAACCGTATAGTATTTGTTTTTCAAGAAGTTCATGGTGATTAACATCCAGGGGAGCCATGGCATTGAAGAAACCATGGATTGTGATTTGGTTCTCCTGGGTCCAGCGGCGATAGGGTTTTCTTCTTGCAAGGCGCATTTTCAATTCAGTATTCTCTACAAGCCTATTCTCCTCGAAGTCAATTAACAACATTTCACCGGGACGCAGGGCCCCTTTTTCCCGGACTTCTTCAGCAGGAATATCGTAAACTCCAGCTTCAGAAGCAAAAACCATTAACCCTGACTTACTGATCGTGTAGCGAGCCGGACGCAGCCCATTACGATCCAGAATAGCACCCAGTGACCTGCCATCGGTATAGATAACCGCTGCAGGACCGTCCCACGGTTCCATAATGCCGGCATGATACTCATAGAAACCACGCAGGTCTGGTCCGATTGGATATTTATCGCCCCAGGCCTGGGGAATGAGCATGGCCATGGCGTGCTCTATAGAACGGCCGCCATTAACAAGCAGCTCCAGGGCATTATCCAGGTTCGCCGAATCACTGACACCATTTTCTAAGACAGGTAATATTTTTTCTATATTCTCACCAAATAGTGGCGATTGCATATCCCTTTCTCTTGATGCCATCCAGTTGCGGTTGCCTTTTATTGTATTTATTTCGCCGTTATGACAAAGATACCTGAAGGGATGAGCAAGAGGCCAGGAAGGAAAGGTGTTTGTACTGTAACGCTGATGGACAACAACAAAAGCGCTTTCTACTAAATTGTCGTTAAGATCAGGATAAAACCTCATCACCTGGTCGGGCATTAACAATCCTTTGTAAACTATAGTCCGGCAGGAAAGGCTGCAAATATAAAAACTATCACGGCTTAAACCATAATTCTCAGCTGCACGCTCAATTTGTTTACGGATAATGTATAGTTTTCTCTCCAGGTCATCATTGGCATAACCACAACCATCGACCATGCACTGAGAGATAAAAGGCAGGGTTTCAAGTGAAGTGCCGCTTAATATTTCACTGCGGATAGGCACTTCCCGCCAACCGATAACGTTAAGACCTTCTTTTTCGATATAATCAGAAACCAGTTTTATACATTTTTCGCGCTGCATTTTATTAGTCGGTAAAAAAAACATACCTGCCCCATAAAGACCGCAGGCAGGCAGGTTCCAGTTGTAATCTTTGCTCAGCCGTTGGAAAAAGCGGTCCGGTATTTGAAACTGCAGCCCGGCACCGTCTCCGTTCGTCTGATCAGCGCTGGTAGCGCCGCGGTGAAGCAGGTTCTGAAGAATTGTGATGCCGCTATTTATTATTGCATGATTTTTTCCCCCGTTTAAATTGGCGAGGAAACCAAGTCCGCAGGCATCATGTTCGTTAGAACAATCGTAAAGACCGTTTTCCGATAAGCTTTCTTTTTCGTTGTTATAATAACTCAAAACATACCAGCCCCAATCCAGATCTTGTTTTTTTGATAAAATCTTTTATTCTATAAAAAACACGATACTCCTTCACGCCCTTGCAATTATTTTGCCAATTATGGTATCGATTAAGCATTAAACCTTTGGTATTTTCTTAAATAATAATTTAAGACTACTATAATAATTATTAATACCGGAACATTTGCAAATATAATTTATTTATATTACCCAATAACGGCTATTTATGTTTGACTAAGTAAGCAGGTCGGTTAAAATAATAACGGAAGATCTCACACTGCTTCCACCCTGAGGGAATTCACAAACTGTATGATTACACTTTTGCGAAAGGATATTTAATGACCTACAACTGCTATATCACATTTCCCACAATATTTTATGCCATTCGCGCCGAAGAAATTCTTAAAACATCCTCTTACAGCGCTAAGATGGTACCTGTGCCGCGCAGCATCAGTTCGAGTTGCGGAACAGCTCTGCAGTGCAATTGCAATGATGTTTTTTCAATTAAAAATCATTTGCTTGATAATAACTGTAAAATTGAAGGCTGTTACAAAATTGGTGAAGAAGGGTTGAATACCCTGTCAATCGAGGAGTTGTTCAAAGATGAATGATGTCGCTTCAGGTGATGGGGTTAATAAAAACTACTATTTCGACAATGCAGCCACCTCATGGCCAAAACCGGAGAATGTATACAAGGCTGCAGACAATCAAATGCGCAACATGTTTGGTAACCCGGGCCGCTCGGGCCATACCAGGACCCTGGAAGCAGATCGACTGATCTATAAAACCCGGGCCGCGATAGGCCGGTTTTTCAACATAGACGACCCGGCCAGGATCGCTTTTACCCTGAACGCTACTGATGCTTTGAATATGGCCCTGAAAGGTTATCTTAAGCAAGGGGATCTTGTTCTGCACACGGCAATGGATCACAATTCAGTACTCCGGCCTCTCAGCAGGTTATCTAAAGAAAATTTTATTACAATGACAACAATACCCTGCTCGGAGGAAGGTTACCCTTCGCTTGACTTTCTTGAATCTGCTTTAAAAAGAAAATCCAGCCTGCTGGTTATCAACCATGCCTCGAATGTGACAGGAACGATTGCGCCCCTGCATGAAATGGTTAACCTTGCTCATTCTTATGGAGCAGCGGTACTTGTTGATGCTGCCCAGACAGCGGGGTCAATACCTATAGATGCAGGAACTTTAGGTATAGACATGCTGGCATTTACCGGACACAAGGGTCTTCTCGGACCGACAGGAACAGGAGGCCTTTATATTCGCCCCGGGCTTGAAATTAAATCGATGCGAGAAGGAGGTACCGGCAGTCAGTCGGAACTTGACACGCACCCGGAAGATATGCCGGAGAGGCTTGAGGCCGGCACCCTGAACAGCGCCGGACTGGCCGGCCTATTCGAAGGAGTTACATATATTATGGAAACGGGTCTGGATAAGATTAGAAAGCATGAACAGAACCTTCGTTTCTACCTCTGTAACAAACTTGCGGAATTCCCCGGAATAAAACTATACGGACCTCCGGCAGAACAGCACTGCGCCTGCATAGTTTCCATTACTATCGACCATGTCGATAGCGGCGAAATTGGCTATATCCTTGAAAACAACTATTCCATTCTCTGCAGAACGGGATTACACTGTGCTCCTCTGGCCCACCAGGCAATCGGTTCGTTCCCCGCGGGAACTATACGCTTTAGCCCCGGTCCTTTCAGCACAACTGAAGATATTGATTATCTTATTAATGCCTTACAGGAAATCATCACCCTGGTTCGACGATAGGAGGATTATCTATGGAAATAATTGATTGCAGCGGTTTAAACTGCCCTGAACCTGTTTTACAGACCAGGGAAGCCTTGTCAAAACACCCGGGACAGGCACTGTCAATACTTGTTGATAATGAAACAGCCCGTGAAAATGTACTCAGGTTTGTTCAAAAACAGGGACGGGTAGCCAACTGGGTCAAAGATGGCGATAAAATAGTAATCTCTGTTGAAGCTGACAGCGCTACCTTAAATAATAACGATGTGGCGCCTGATGTAAGACCGATAAAGGCAGAGATTTCTGTTGTTTTACTAACATCAAAACTGCTCGGGCAGGGCAGTGACGAACTTGGTTCCATTCTAATGCGCAGCTTTCTCTACACCCTGACCAAGAGTGAAGCACCCCCTTCAGCTATGGTGCTGATGAATTCCGGGGTCAAACTGGCCGTAAACAATGCCGCCGTGCAGGAAGAAATGGCAGAACTTAAAAACATGGGAATAAAAATACTTGTTTGTGGGACATGCCTTGATTATTACGGGCTAAAAAAAGAATTAAACTGTGGTGAAATAAGCAACATGTACGACATATCTGCGCTTTTGCTCACTGCTGAAAAAGTTATCACCATATAATTAAAGCTGTTTGTTATAATAGAGCAGGCGGTAAATACCAGGGATTCAGCATTATTAATTCAGTGCGCCGGAGGTTGTTCATGCCTGCAGCTATATCACCTTTACCTGATGCTCAACGAAATAAAGCGCTGCTTGGCATACTCTTTGCCGCATTCCTGTGGAGCAGCAGCGGCCTCTTTATCAAATTGATAGCAATGAATCCCCTGGCTATAGCCGGACTGCGCAGCGCTATAGCCGCCATATTTATAATAATCCTGATGAAAGGCAAATTGCGCTTTAATATATGCTGGATACAGATATCCGGTGCTGTCGCTTATGCCTTAACGATGATTCTCTTTGTTGCCGCAACCAAGTCAACCACTGCTGCAAATGCCATTCTCTTACAATATACAGCCCCCGTACCGACAGCCTTGCTTGGCTACTGGATTCTCAAAGAAAAAGTAACCCGTTTCGACTGGATAATAATAACCCTGGTTATCAGCGGGATGTTTCTATTTTTCGTAGACCAAATCTCACCGGCCGGTATTTATGGCAACCTGCTGGCCATAGCCAGCGGTGTAACTTTATCTTACTTTATTATTTGCATGCGAGTACAAAAAGATAGCTCATCAGTGGAGACTGTAGTACTGGGGAATGTAATTACGGCAGTGATTTGCATCCCTTTTTATTTTCAGGCAGCACCTTCAGGTATAGAATGGATGATCCTTCTTTACATGGGAATATTCCAAATTGGCCTTTCTTTTTTTATTTTTTCCAGGGCAATCAAATACGTTGCCGCCCTTGAATCAATTTTAATCCAGACTCTTGATCCACTGCTTAACCCGATCTGGGTCTGGCTGGTAATCGGGGAAACACCAGGAAAGTGGGCTTTAATCGGAGGTGTAATTGTTATAGTCGCTGTTACATACCGCAGTATCAGCTTAAATAAAAAAGCGCCTGTAGAGGCGCCTGCTGCTCATTAATAATTACTATACTTCTACTTTTTATAACCTGCTTTACCCGCCAAGGTAAGCTTTTTTAATTTCTTCAGTTTGTGAAAGTTCGGATGCTGTTCCTTCATAAACAATTTTTCCCGTCTCCAAAACATAACCCTTATCGGCAATGGATAAAGCCAGGTGCGCATTCTGCTCGATCAGGAGTATTGTTGTCCCTTCACGGTGAAATTCTTCGATAATAGAAAATATCTGCCTGACTAAAATAGGTGCGAGACCCATTGATGGTTCGTCTAGCATCATCAACCGGGGTTTTGACATTAGGGCCCTGCCCATCGAGAGCATCTGCTGTTCTCCGCCGGACAAAGTTCCGGCTGACTGGTTACGCCTTTCATAGAGCCGGGGAAAAGCTTCAAATACTCTTTCAAGACTTTCGTTAATAACCTTTTTATCTTTTGTGAAGTAAGCACCCAAATCAAGGTTTTCGAGAACTGATAAATCGGTGAAAACACGCCGCCCTTCCGGAACCTGCGATATACCGATTTTAACAATGTCTTCAGCCTGCATCGTGCCGATATTCTTGCCTTCAAAAGTAATTGAACCTTCCCTGGCTTTTTCAAGACCGGATATAGTGCGCAGTATCGTAGTTTTGCCTGCTCCGTTTGCTCCAATCAGGGTAACTATTTGCCCTTCCTTAACCTCGAGGGAGATTCCTTTGACCGCATGTATTGCTCCGTAGTAAACGTGCATATCTTCAATCTTAAGCATACTAGACCTCCTCCCCAAGGTAGGCTTCAATCACCTTTGGATGCTGACGGATTTCTTCAGGCAGGCCCTGGGCTATTGTTTTGCCATAGTCGAGGACATAAATACGCTCGCACACTCCCATAACCAGGTGCATATCATGCTCAATCAGCAGAATGGTAAGCTTAAATCTTTCCCTGATAAACTTTATCAGTTCCATCAGGTTGTGAGTTTCCTGGGGGTTCATACCGGCTGCCGGTTCATCCAGTAATAAAAGCTTCGGATTGGTAGCCAGGGCCCTGGCAATCTCCAGGCGGCGCTGTTCCCCATAAGGAAGATTTTTGGCCAATTCTTCTTTCTTGGTATGCAAATTAAATATCTTTAAAAACTCGTGGGCAAGATTTTCTATTTCTGCTTCTTCTTTTGTGTATACATTTGAATGTAAAATACTTGGGATAAAACCATAAGTTACATTTTTATTATACGCAACCTTAACATTTTCAATTACAGTCATCTCTTTGAACAACCTGATGTTCTGAAAGGTCCTGGCAATACCGAGGTTTGTCACCTGGTAAGGTTTAAGAGCTTTTACGGGTGAGCTGAACAGATTGTCGTAAAAATAAACCTCGCCTTCGGAAGGTTCATATACCCCGGTTAAAACGTTAAATACTGTGGTTTTCCCGGCTCCGTTCGGTCCGATTAACCCAACCAGTTCACCTTCTTCAAGGTTAATTGAAAAGTCCGAAACAGCTGTTAAACCACCAAAGCGTATCCCCATTTTTTTTGTTGTTAGAACTGACATTTAGCTCACCCCCTTACCGTTTTCTGTATTTTTACTAAATCTTTTTTTAATCCGATCGGGAAATTCCCTTAGATCATTAAAACCCTGGCGTACCAGTGATACCGAAATCTCTTTTGAACCGAGCAAACCCTTGGGCCGGAAAAGCATTATTAAAACCATCAGCAAAGAATAAAAAATCATCCGGACCGCGCCAAAATCACGGAACCACTCCGAGAAAAAGGTGAGAAATACAGCAGCAGCTATAGAACCACTAATACTGCCCAGCCCTCCCAGGACTACCATCAACAACACCTCTACAGAGAGCATAAAAGTAAACATAGTCGGGTGGGCCAACCTTAACATGTGCACTAATAGCGCTCCGCTGATTCCTGCAAAGAAAGCACCAATCACAAAGGCGGTTACTTTATACTTTGTAGTATTGATACCCATTGTTTCTGCAGCAATTTCATCTTCCCTGATCGATTTACAAGCCCTGCCGTGAGATGAATTAATATAATTTTTGATCACAATTACAGTTAGAGCAGCCAGGGTAAAAGCCCAGACAAAGGTAGACATGCGGGGAACCCCGGAATACCCGGCAGCCCCACCGACAAATTGCCAATTGAGAAACAGAACCCTGATAATTTCACCAAAACCGAGAGTTGCTATACCTAGATAATCGCCTCGCAGGCGCAGGGTGGGCATGCCGATTAAAAAACCGGCAAATGCTGCAATTATTCCCCCGATAAGAAGAGCTATAATAAAAAGGATAATGTCTGGAAACACAGCCCTGTCAACTATGCCAAAAAGACTAGTCTTGGTTATGATAGCGGAAAAATAGCCTCCGATAGCCATAAAACCAGCATGACCAATTGAAAACTGGCCGGTTATACCCAGCACAAGGTTAAGACTGACGGCAGCGATCACGGATATACACATGTAGGTAATAACCATAGCCACGTAGCTCGATAATGTCCCGCTATTGATCAGCATTTGAACTATACTGGCAAAAAGGAAAGCCCCGATCAAGTATAGACCGTATTTCATAAAAGGGTGTTTATTTAACATAGAGAGCTACACCTTCTCTCGGACATTCTTACCCAGAATACCTGTAGGTTTGATTAAAAGAACCAGAATTAATATGGCAAAGGCAACCGCATCACGAATCATGGAATAACCAAAAGCGCTGACAGTAACTTCGGTAACACCAAGCAGCATTCCACCGATAGCTGCGCCCGGGATAATACCTATTCCACCTAACACAGCAGCCACAAAAGCTTTTAACCCCGGCATCAAGCCAATCAGCGGGTTAACCTGCCCGTAGTTCATCGCAAACAAAATGCCACCCGCTGCAGCCATTGCTGAACCGATGGCAAATGTAAAAGCAATGGTTGCATTTACATTGATGCCCATCAACCTGGCGGCATCCTTATCAAGCGAAGCAGCTCGCATTGATCTGCCCATCCTGGTTTTATGAACAATAAATTGTAACAGTAAAATCAGAAGTAATGTAGTAATTAAAATGAATATCTGCCGGTTAGATATGATCGCTCCAAAGATTTCATAGCTTTTTGTAGGCAACAGCTGCGGGTAACCACGCGGCGCTGCGCCGAGAAAGTAAACACCCAGGTTTTGCAGAAGCATTGAAACACCGACTGCAGTCATCAGGGCTGCCAGCCTGGGAGCAAACCTGAGCGGTTTGTAAGCAAACCTTTCAATAATTACCCCAAAAATAGCGGCAACAGCCATGGCTACAACCAGGGTAACGATAACATCTATAGCGTAAAGGATAAAAGTGCCTTCCAACGCCGGGCTGGAGGCTGCAATTTTTTCGTATATATTTACACCGTTCTTAAAATAAAAACCGGTGAAAGCACCGATCATAAATATTTCGCCATGGGCAAAATTTATTAATTTAATAATTCCGTATACCATTGTATAGCCCAGAGCGATGAGCGCATAAACAGACCCCAGGGAAATACCATTAATAAACTGCTGTATAATTTGCTCGAGCAATCTGCTTCAACCCCCACAGAGTATTACAAGACCCGGAGAAGCCCAAAGGCTTCTCCGGTTTACTTCTTTTTCTCAAAACAAATTACTAAGGCTGAATTGTGGTATGAAGAACCACTTCACCGTCTACAAAAGTATTTACAACAAGTGATTTAATCGGGTTACGATTTTCATCAAAGGCAAAAGTACCGCTGGCGCCTTCAAAGCCTTCGGTTGCCCAGAGAGCATCGCGAATAGCTTCCGAGTCAGTTGAACCGGCAACTTCGATTGCATTAAAGATCAGTTTGGCTGCATCATATGCAAGAACAGCCAGGGCATCAGGAACTTCTCCGCCGTATGCAGCAGCATAACCGGCCAGCAGGTTTTGCACTTCCGGTTTGGGATCTGCAGGAGTATAGTGGTTGGTAAAGAAGTTGCCTTCCGCAGCCTCTCCGGCCAACTCAATAAACTGTGAAGAATCCCAGCCATCGGAACCAATAAATACCGCTTCGATGCCGAGGTCGGCAGCCTGCCTCAGAATTGGTCCTGCTGTTCCATAGTAAGAAGGAACATAAACAACATCCGGATTCTTATCTTTAACACGGGTCAGAATTGCAGAATAATCGGTTTCTGTATCTACGAATTCGCCTATTTCAAGAACTTCTCCGCCTTCAGCTGTAAAGTATTCTTCAAAGTTGTCGGCCAGGCCTTTACTGTAGTCACTACCGGTATCAAAAAGAATGGCTGCAGTTTGCGCGCCTACTTCATCAATAGACAGTCTAACGGCGCTATATGCCTGGAACGGGTCGAGGAAGCAAGCCCGGAAAATGTAGTCACCAACGAGGGTAACATCCGGGTTGGTTGAAGTCGGGCTCATAAGAACAATTCCTGCTTCCTGGGCTATCGGCGCTGCTGCAAGGGTGTTGGAACTTGCAACTGGACCCAATATAGCCACTACACCGGCACCAATCAGCTTTTCTGCTGCCAGCGCCGATTCAGGAGCGGTACTCTTGTTATCCAGGAAAATTATCTGGACCTCTTTACCAAGAACTCCGCCTGCTTCATTAATTTCATCTAAAGCAAGTTCGATTGCATTTTTACTGGATTGACCGTAAGTTGCAATCGCACCGGTCAGCGGGAATATCCCACCGATAACTATCGCGTCTTCATCGACTACGATATCTTCAAGATCACCTTCCACAGCATCGCCGGCATCAGCATCTCCGCCGGGATCAGCAGCAGGTCCTCCACCACAGCCTGCCACAGAAAAGATCATGGCAACCAGCAGTATTACGGCAAGTAAGAAATAATACCTCTTTGACATCAATACCCCTCCCAATATGAAATATATGTTTAAATACATTTATGCGAAACCTCAGGGATTTCACATAAAAGATATTCAATTATAAGCTTATAGGATTGAAGATGTCAATTATTATTTGTTAATTTTTCCCCACGATTGTCTTTTCTTTGTTTTCATTAAGTAAGAGATCAAAAATCAGGCCTCCCTGGAAACAGGGAGGCCTGATAGAAAATATTTTCTGGCGGGGACCTACTCTCCCGGGGGCTCTCGCCCCGAGTACCATTGGCGCTGGAGGACTTAACGGCCGTGTTCGGTATGGGAACGGGTGTTTCCCCTCCGCGATACCCACCAGAAATTTTGAGGTTTTAGGTAAGAGGTTGGAAGTTAGAACAACCTTGCTTTTACCATAACCAAACTTTTTAAAGAACAGTCTCCTATTCTTTCAAGACTGCATAGCGGTTTAATTTTTAGATTTCGGAATAAGTCCTCGACCGATTAGTACCGGTCCGCTAAAAGCATTGCTGCTCTTACACTCCCGGCCTATCAACCAGGTCATTTTCCTGGGGTCTTAACCGGCACTCAACTTTTTCTACCCTTTGAGGCTGTTTTCTATTCTTTCTTTCAACCAGCGTCTGGCTTGTCCAGAGTCTTTAATCTGTCGCTCTCTTTTTTGTGCGTCTTTTTGAGAGCGAAAAGCTTCGTAGTAAACAAGCTCACAATCAGATTTTCGCTTATGTTCATCAAGTCTTCTTCTCAAGTCTGTAGTGTAACCATAATACAGTTTGTTGTTGCCATACTTATTCTTAAGCACGTAGAAGTAGTAGAACATTGAGCCTTTATGTTGATAGAAAAAGTTGAGTGCCGGTGGGAAACCTTATCTTGAGGCGGGCTTCGCGCTTAGATGCTTTCAGCGCTTATCCGTTCCGGGCATAGCTACCCAGCAATGCCGTTGGCACGACAACTGGTACACCATCGGCCCGTCCACCCCGGTCCTCTCGTACTAGGGGCAGGCCCTCTCAAGTTTCCTGCGCTTGCGACAGATAGGGACCGAACTGTCTCACGACGTTCTGAACCCAGCTCACGTACCGCTTTAATGGGCGAACAGCCCAACCCTTGGGACCTTCTTCAGCCCCAGGATG